>MDTE01094128.1_pt1 | contig 37312 bp, 29 predicted proteins | sample 811231 | NCBI WGS metagenome assembly MDTE01 (sample SAMN05326651, study PRJNA326480) | marine metagenome | isolation source: seawater | place: Indian Ocean: Red Sea | collected 2010 | reverse complement strand
ATGAATTTCTCTGATGGGATTGACGCCTGCAGCGAACATTGTAGTCAAGAAAGTTCAGTTCAATCTGTTAGGAGACACTGTGCTCAAGGTTGTGAATTGTTTCGAGTAATATGGTGAGCAAGGTAGAATATATGCGGTTAATTACGGCTTTAATAAGTGCCAAAAGCAAGTGAACTAAAAAAAGGGGAGGTCGTCGACATTGATGGGGCCCCTTATATAGTTAAGCGGTTGGAGACAAAAAGTCCGTCTTCAAGGGGAGCGGCGACACTCTATAAGGTCCGCTTTTCGAATTTGTTAACTGGTCAGAAACGTGATGAATCTCTTAAAGGAGATGACGTGCTCTTCCCTGCAGATTGTGAGAAGACTGCGGTTCAGTTTTCCTATATTGACGGGAGTCATTACGTGTTTATGAACAATGAAGACTATTCACAATACTCGCTTTCCAGCGAAAATCTCGAAGGGCAGTTGGAATACATTCATGAAGGGCTTGGTGGCATTACGGCCTTGTTAGTAGAAGGTAACATCGCCGCTGTCGAATTGCCCCAGTCTGTGGTTTTGGAGATTGTTGAGACTTTTCCTGCTATCAAGGGTGCGTCTGCCAGCGCAAGAACCAAACCAGCTATCCTCTCGACTGGTCTGGTAGTGCAAGTGCCTGAATACATTGCACAGGGAGAGTCGATTAAAGTTAATACGACTAACGGCAAGTATATGGCGCGAGCAGGATGATCACAGTTGCAGATATCCCTGATGATGAAATCGAGTTGTCAGCGATTAGGGCCAGTGGTCCAGGAGGACAGAATGTGAACAAGGTATCGAGCGCGATTCATCTTCGATTTGATATCAACGCTTCCTCGATCCCTGAAGAGATAAAGGAAAGCCTTTCGCTGCTGCGAGACAGGCGTATTAGCGCCGACAAGGTTGTGATTATCAAATCACAAAGGTCTCGAAGTCAGGAGCAAAATCGTTTTGATGCACTTGAACGCCTAGACCATTTATTACAAAAGGCGCAGGAAAGACGAAAACCCCGCAGAAAGATGTACCCAGGGAAGGCTGCAGTGAAGCGACGCTTAGATAATAAGACGCGACATGGCAGAAAGAAGGATTTGCGAAAGCCTGTTGGGCCAGACTTCTAAGATCTAGGTGCCAGTAAAATTTCCAGGTCGTCGTTCCGCGACTGCTTTTACACCTTCCTTGTGATCATTTGTTATCTGCAGAGACTGTTGTGCAGCTCCTTCGATATCTGTTGCAGCTTGCACTGCTTCTGCTAGGTCCTGTCTCATCTGTTCCCGCATCGAGACAAGTGCTAGTGGAGCGTTTTCGGCAATTTCGTGGGCAAGTTCAATGGCAGTTTCGCGGACATTATCGTTGCCTGCGTAGATGTCACCAAGACCCCACTCAAATGCAGTTTCTCCGTTTATTCTGCGTCCAGTCAAAAACAATAGATTGGCCTTTTGCAATCCGATGACTCTGGACAATGTGTGGGTTAAACCGAAACCAGGCGTAAAGCCTAGCTTGACGAAGTTGGCAGCCATCCGAGTATTAGGACAGACTACGCGAAAATCAGCCATGACCGCCAATCCTAATCCGCCACCGATTGCTGCGCCCTGAACGGCGGCGATGACTGGGGTCTTATTGTGGAATAGACGAACAGCCTCTATGTAAAGGGGATTACGTGTTCCTTCTTCGCGATCGGCGCCGGCTGATGAAGAAGTAAAGTCGTTACCCGCACAAAAATGCTTCCCCTCGGAACATAATACGATGGACCTAACATCGTTGCTGTTATCTGCGTCTGTAAAAAAATCTGCGAGGTCACTGATTAGTTGCTGATCGAAAAAGTTGTTGGGTCCTCTTTGGATTTCAGCGATTGCGACATAACCGCCAGGAAGGGTGATGTTTATATCACCATATTGGTATTCCATGGGTGTGTTCCTATGGGAAAAAATTGCCAATAAGTTAACCATATCGATTGGTTCGACGCTAGATGGAGTCTGTCAGATGTCGAAGATATAGCTTTAGCACTACTTAGCCCACGATTGGAGGCAGACTTTCGGCGCTTCGGGTACAAAGTCGCGCTGGTTAACTCTCTAGTTAATCAGAACGATTTTCTGCTTTTGATTCCAGAGGTAGTTCTGGCTATTCATCAAAAGAAGTATTAACACCGATAGTAAATAATTAACAATCGTGAAAGATTGCTTCAAGAATCATGATTTGGTCAACTATCTTGGATTAATGACAGGTCGAATCGTGTATCAGATGTAAAGAGAAACTTGTCATCAACGATTACCGCACAATTCTTTGAGAAGTCTTCCGATTATGATGCTCTGTCTTTGAATTGTTTTGGCAAAGGCTGAACGCGCAGTAATAAAGTATAGCGCTAGCTTCCCAGAGTACTAGATTGAAATTTTGGTTGGCGCTTTCAATACGGATAAGAAGATCTAGTTGGGTTACTTTTACCTTTATGCAGCTTCTAATTTGGTAAAAGTGTACGCTATGTCATAGTTTTACTGCCCATAAGTTCCGTTTGCGGCGCAAAATAACAGCTATTCACAAGTTTGCACTCAAGTTCTGCATGAAATTCTTGACGTCGTTTGCCGAGATTTCAGGTATCTCCTCCATCGGAACATGCCCCGTTTCTTCATAGATAACCAGAGTGGAGTTTTCTAACATCTCATCGAACTTTGTGGCGATTGAAGCGTCAATGATTGCATCGTCCTGGCCCCAGAGGATTAAAGTGGGGTGGGTTAATGTTTTGAGGTCAGCCTCTGTGAAAACGTATTTTGATGGGGTATTCGATCGCGTCATGATGGCTTCTCGAGAACCCTCGCGCATGATCATTTGATAGTAACGTAATATCATCTCATCGTTGACAATAGGTGAGTTGTTATAAGCTGAATGTACTACTTGGGAGACTAGGTAGTAGGGATCTAGAGTGCTGCCAATGGAGCGAAACCATTCTTTTTTCAAAAGACTAAATGCGAAAGATTGCTTATTGGGATTATGCCATTTGTGAATGCCAGCAGCATTAACAAGAATGATGGATTCCACGTTGTTCGGATGCGTTAGTGCGTAACGCCACGCTACGTTACCACCCATTGAATGGCCACCGACAGTGAACGATGTCAACTCTAAGTGGTCTACCAATAACTTTACAGTTTCTACAAAAGCGTTTGTGGAATAATCTCCGTTTGGTGCGGCCCCTGTTAACCCATGTGCGGGTAAATCCAATGATATGAGCCGAAATTCATCACCTAATAATTCTACCCAACTGGACCAGGTGTGTAGCGATGCACCAAATCCATGGATTAGGACGATGGGTTTACCTTGACGATTACCTTCGTCGCGATAGTGAACTCGAGCTTCGTTTCCAAGCGTGACGAACATGGATGAAGGGCTACTATATTTTGCGTCAATGACATCTGCTGGGATATCGACCTCATACAAGAGAATAAGCGCGAAGGTGATGACGGCAAGTACACATAACGCTAGAAACTTCAATAGTTTCATCATTATTCTAGATCTAGCAATTGTTGCGAGGGACAACATAACTCAATGTTTGAAACTAACAAAGCCCTCGGGGTTCTGCTCCTAAACTTGATTCTGCTTAGTAAGACCACCCCCTCCAAGATTTATCTTTACTAGAGGTGGCTGTTATTGGTGGCGCGTGCATTTTCAAAAGTTAAAGCGGAAGACGGGGGAGTCAAGCGAATCATTAGGGAGGCTTTGGAGGTTATTCGTTCATACAACTTTGACCCTTACCTCGAGCTTTTCACAGAAGATGCAGTGTGAATGATTCCATAGAGCTATTATGATGTGTATCTCGATGAGGCAAAAGCTTTATATCGAATTACCAAAAAAATTCGTTTTGAACTAGAACGCTCGGTTTATCAGTTGATAACAGAAGGCGATTTGACTTTCGTTAGCATGAAAGATTTCCCGCGATATCTGGAACAACCCGAAGGTTAGAGCTAGTTAGTTTTTATCCAAAAACCTTGGACTCTAGCGCAACCTAATAACGCTCGATTAATTACTGACGGCCCGTTTTCTGCTAATCCATTTGGCAATGCTGAGGGCTATTATTTGTTCCTCTATATTGCGACTGATCGCAAGTGTTACATGTCATGAAGACATAGTAATTCTTATGTAGCAGAAATCGTTTCATCTTTTTCTCTCCAGCGTTCATTTAGCCAATCTCCTAGGTCTTGAATATCTCCAAGGCGATAAACTTTCACAGTGACATCAACATTCTTTGTTGCACCGTGCATGCCTTCCCAGAAGTTGTTTTTACCACCCTCATATTTGATCGTGACGTCGATAATCGGTGTATCCGGATTTGCGGCTTCCTTAAGAATACGGATTCCACCTATCCTGGGTTTCAGCAGGTGTTTGTATGGCGAGCTTTGTTTTTCGCGTTTTGCTTCTGTGAATCGCGTTCCCTCTGGATAGATCAACACGGCACCAGGGTGTGTGCTTGCACTTTCAGAAAATTTTCGAATGGTTTCGTAATCTTTTTCCCGCGCTTGATGTCCTTGGCCACGATACAACCGGGGAAACCCCAGAATCCAGCATAACCAGCCAATGATAGGTACCCATATTAACTGTCGTTTGATTAGAAACTTAATAATCGGGCCATGGTCAGTAATGACGTGATGAATGATTGGAATATCAAACCAGGATTGATGATTACTGATTACGATGGGTGAGGGATGAATCCCAATGTCACCATGAATATTAATACGCACCCCAACAACGTATAACATCCATAAACTGTTGAGGCGTACAGCACTGTGATAACAGAAGGTTATTAATTTTAGCCAGAATGATTTAAGACCAGGTAAGAGCAGCTTGCCTATGGCGATCACGACTATTGGGATCATCCAGAAACCGAGATTGAAAATTATCCAGCTCGATGAAATTGCGCTGTAAATATGTAGTGCAGCTCTTTTCACTCTTTGCTTCTCAAAACAGTCTTAGTTATTTGCTTGATGTTGAATCAGATGCTCAGTTGTAAGCAAGTCAGTCAGCCCACTCACTCTGGTTATGCTGTTAGTCACACAATGTTGCCATACAGGCTGTGTGCAAAAGAGTTTAACCTGTATGCGTGCTCGAGTAACGGCGGTATATAGCAATTCCTTTGACAGCAGCTGTTGTGTTCCGTCAATTAGGTCGGGGGGGAGGATGATTGTTATTGCTTCGAACTCAGATCCTTGAGACTTGTGGATGGTCATTGCGAAACAGGTCTCATGAGGTGGAAGGCGCGATGTAAGAAGAAGTCTGATGTCTCCATCAGAATTGTCTTTTATCGTAGGGAAAGCAACCATGGGGTGCTGCAGGTCATCACTTTCGATACAAATACCAATGTCACCGTTATAGAGTTGCAGATTGTAATCGTTTCGGAGTATTAGGATTGGCCGCCCGTGGTAAAAATCGTTGTGCGGTGACTTTAGCCCTTGTTGTTCCAAACTTTGCTCAATGGTTTTATTGAGATCCTCTACGCCAAGGACACCATCGCGCATTGGCGAGAGAAGTCGGACACGGTCGAAAGCCTGCCTTAATGCGATTGGGTCAATTTCTTTCTTTCTTAGAAGTTCAACGTAGTGTTTATAGTCTGGAAGCAATAGTATGCTTCTGTTATCAGACATTAATCCTTGCGGTTCACATACTTTAATTTGATCATATTCAGCTGGTAGGTCTGGATTTTGCTCGATAATGTGTCGCGCGATGCGGCCAATTCCATTGTTCGGAGAGAAACGATGACTAACCTTTAGGCGACATATAGCGTCATTCAGTGGATGTGATACTGAATTCTTTGGGAGTGCAATATTCAATACTTCTTTCGCCAGACCGACTAACATATCGCTGTAGCCGGCGGGAGAAGTGCATAGGTCTGCAAGTACGTTCCCTATTTCTACTGAAGGCAACTGATCAGGATCTCCAACCAGGATGAGTCGGCAGTGATTCGGGAGTGCATTCAACATGCGATACATCATCGGTAAATCAATCATTGATGCTTCGTCCACAATCAGTACATCGCAGGCAATCGGATTATTAGCATTAAATCTGCAGTTCTTACCGTCCGATCTTACGCCTAGCAAACGGTGAAGTGTTTGTACCCGCAGGTTCTCGTTATCAGTAGTTGATATTGCTTGACTTAGGCGCATCGCGGCCTTGCCTGTAGGAGCTGCGAGGCGTATTTGCAGGCTCGTAGTCGCGAGCTCATTTAGAATTTCAATGATCATAGTGATCGTTGTGGTCTTGCCGGTGCCTGGTCCGCCAGTAAGAATAGTCAGTTGTTGAGTTATTGCCTGCAGTGTCGCAAGCTGTTGCCAGTCAATCTCTTCATTAGGCTGGAATCGCTTCCATAGTGCTGAGGAAAGTTTTTCTAAATCAGTAACTGGTAGTGGTTTATTGAATTTAATCAGTTGTTCCACGATGGTCGTTTCGTAGTGATAGAAACGACTGAAGTAAAGCTTCTCCTTGTGTAGTGACAGAGGAGAGTTAGTGGAACCGACAAGTTCAAGTTTCTCTAATTCTTTTATCAGTTGGTGTTTATTCTGTTTTGACGAAAGATCAAGGCAACTGTGTTGTTGTGACATTGCTAGACTCAATTGAGCCATTACCTCCAGCAGGTCCTCACTGCATTCAGGCTTGATACGGAAGATAAAATCGCGGAAATAGTGGTCAATGTATCGAAGCTCAGTAGTTGGCATTAACGGGTACTCTCTACCAATTGATTTAGCTCGTTGATTAGTTCAACGGGGGGCAGGTCACTGAATACACCCGTTGAGCCATCCGTGGCTCCTTGCATACCTCTGAGGAAGAGGTATCGTACGCCCCCGAAGGCACCCTCGTAACAATAATTGGGAATCTTTTGCCGTAGAAAGCGATGAAGTGCCAGACAATAGATAAGGTATTGTAGGTCGTAGTTGTGGTCAGAGACTGTTTTTTTCATGAAATCCTGGGTGTATTTCTCGTAGGTATTTCCAAGATAATTAGACTTATAATCAATGAGATAGTGCTTGTTATTAAAGCGAACTATTAGATCAATCAGGCCAGTCATCATTCCTGATAAATCAACCTGATGTTCAGTGGTTGTCTGCGAGAGGTATCCCGCCTGTTTGGCCAATGCTAGGAATTCATCATTTATTGTGACTGGATAATGAAACTCCATTTCGTTGATACGATTCGAATCCGATATATCTACAAGAGAGAAACCATCGCCAAGTGGCGTGTGAACGATGTCTATGACCCAGTTGGATAGCACATCGAGCCATTCAGACTCCTGTATACCCAGGCGCGACACGCAGTAACTGCAACAGGATGCAATTTCTTCTTCTGAAGCACCAAAATCTATATCTTCAAGCAGTGCGTGCAGAGCAATTCCGATAAGTGGCCCGCGAGGAAAGGTAAATCGGTTATATTGGGTTTCCGTAACAGTTAACGCCGATTCTTCCTCATCGTCACCGTAGCCGGCGATGGAAAAGGTGTCTGTTGCTTTCTCCAGTTTCTTCAGTTGGCGGGAGAAGCCCGTATAACTGTGTACGCGCCATGTGTCGTTAAGAATGGGTGTTGCTGGTGGAGCAATCAACTTGCTTGCATCGAATGTCTTTTCGTGGCGTGTCACAGGAGGCTCGGTTATCCCCGATACCCTGAATAGTTGCGCTGGGAGATGCTCGTTCAGGTAATCCAAGTGACGGTTTTCTTTGTCGGACAGACCAAGCATTTTACCTATTGCAGCGTTCGTCAGGTCTGTTGTATCCGGTATACCAAGATATAAGAGGTAGCGCGCCCGGGTAATAGCCACATACAAGAGACGCATATCCTCTTCGTATTTTTCCTGTTGTGCATTCTGTTTAAGCACCTCGTCGGGTGAAAAATTGAGGTGTGTTTCATAAATCCCGTCGACTACATCGTGATAAAGGGTGGGCTCTCCGCTGCGCTGGCCCGCAATAAATCCGGCAATTGGGATCATAACAATGTCGTACTCCAGCCCTTTTGCCGCATGCATGGTGACTATCTTCACCAGGTTTTCATCACTCTCCAATCTAAGCTGACGATCTTCAGTAGCGACCGTTTCTGAAGCATTTTTTTCTCTTGTGAACCACTTGAGTAGTCGGTACATCCCCGGGGCAGCAGAAGATCGCTGCTGCAGTAATTCGGAGAGATGCCTGAGATTGGTCAGTTGTCTTTCACCACCAGGCCGAAGTAGCCATTTCTCTGCTATTTGACGGCGCACCACCAGCGCCTCGATCATTGGTGCGATATCCCTTTTCACCCACAGCTCGTGGTATTCCTGAAACTCCGACAATACCTGTTGATGTTTGACCGCATCTCGATTCATCGCATCGATTTCTTCTGTTGTTGTGCTAAGCAATGTGGTCGCTAGGGCAGCTTTCACAGCCCTGTCGTTGGTCGGGTCGATGACAGCTTCAAGCACCAGTCGAAGGTCTTCGGTAGTGTCCTGGAGAAATACCGATTCCGAGGTCACGTAAACACTCTTGATCCCTCGGCATGATAAGGCATATTGGGCGGCGCGAGCGTCGTTCTTGTCTCGCACCAGTAGTGCTATCTGCCCAGGGCTTATGGGCTTGTCGTTGATGGTGGCAAGCTTTCGATCTGAGAGTGTAAGCAGTTCTACGATGTTCTCTCCGGCGTCGGCCATACAAAGGGTGCGTGCCTGCGTCTTACTAAGTTTCTCACCCTGCAAGAAGCTGATGCGGCAGGGTGCAGGCATTTCATTGTCTATCGCCAATTGCATCGATGTTGCATTTGCAGATGGGGTGTTGGGCGTGTAGTGAATATTCTCATTCCCGAAAATACTGGTGCGGGAAAACAGATGATTAATCGCCTCTACCATAGGTTTGGTGGAGCGCCAGTTAGTCGAGAGGGAATGAATGTCGTCTGAATCCTGTCTAGCGTTAATGTAGGTATAAATGTCAGCACCACGAAACTGATAGATCGCCTGCTTGGGATCTCCAATAAACAACAAACAGTTGTCGTTTCCAGCTGCGTAGATACGAGAAAAGATGTCGTACTGTAAGTTGTCTGTGTCCTGGAACTCATCGATCATAGCGACGGGCCAGCGTTCAGCAAGTTGACCTGGTAGGGTGGGGTTTTTAACCAGGGATTGGCTTAATTGAACTAATAAATCGTCGAGGGTTAGCTCGTTGGTACTCGCTTTCAAGGAAGCAATTTCCTCTCGAAGAGATCGGGTAACCAAATGCCATAAATTAGTAAGTACTTGATCGATGATACTGCGGGCCGCCCATACTTCGTCAATTAAATCGAAGACAGCGTGTTCCGGCATCTGTCCTTTTGTTGTAAGACTGTTCTTGAGGTTGGCTTGATTGTAGATGGACCACACTTCATTGTCGGCAGCGATGGGGTCAGCGGACTCGCATAGTGTTGTCATCGTTTCGAGTCTCGATATGGCTTTTCGACCTCTGTGGAATCCGGCGTTGCGGATGAGTGCCGGGATGTCATATTCAACCCACAGTTTTTGGATTTTAGTGATGTTCCTGCCAAGTAGGTCGTAGTCGCCGGAGACATCCTCCATATCAGGTTCGAGAGAAAGACTTTCACGAAACAGGAACTGCTTCGTTTTCTGAATCAGCAGTTCGGGGTTTGGCCAGAGCTTTAATGCCAGCCGCCTTTCGGAATCGGGTAGTCTGAGGATGTGTTTTCGAAAGCAGTCCTCTGCGGCTATCTGTAATAGCGCATCTCGATCTGCGTTGAGGTTCTGGTCAAACAATACGCTTGTCTCGAAAGACAGTTCATCGAGGACGCGAGCACAAAAGCCATGAATAGTAAAAATGGCGGATTCATCCATAAGCAGGCTAGCGGCCGTTAACAATCTTAGATCTCTATCCAGATCGTCGCTGCGGCTCCGGAGTGTTAGTAGAAATTCATCCTTCGAGTCGCCGTCGTCACTACTATCGATGGCGCTGAATACGCGTTTTGCTTCAATAATGCGCTTCCGGATTCGATGCTTAAGCTCCTCGGTGGCGGCGATAGTGAAAGTCAGTACAAGAATACGGTTAACCGGAAGTGCTTCTTTTCTTCCCCGGCCAAGTAGCAATCGTATATAAAGATTGGTAATCGTAAAGGTTTTTCCTGTGCCGGCGCTGGCCTCGATGAGCTGGTTACCACTCAAGGGAAACACATGAGCTGAGATGTCGTTCATAGCTCATTCCAGTTGTTGATTAACGGTGAGTAGATCTCTATCGACAATTGTTCGAAAGAGTCATCGAATAGCTCGTGCGATATAGCGATACGTCGCCAATAGGGGTCTTGACCTTCACTGCTCTGCGCCTCCTGCGCCCACACCTTCTTTGCGCTCTGCATTGCATCGAGTCTAGTCTTGCCGCCGACAATGGCTGAAGCATAGGCGAAGCTGCATTCTGGTAAAAAAGACAGGGGCCGACGAAGTCCATTATCGTGTAGATCTACCAGTAGCTGCAGATACGACCGCGCATCGTGCGCGGCAATCGGTTCAATAACCGTGAGTTCAGCTTTGTCGGTACCCCAGGATATCGTTGTCGTGGGGAAGTAATGCTCGTTTGCGTTTAAGCAGAGATGTTTTACCCATACCTCAAGCAACTGACGTTTGCGTAAGGTGCCCGGGCGAATATCTATGTAATGTTGTTCGTGCAGATTGTTAATTGCAAAAGATAGCGATGAGCGTTCAAGGTTGATGTTTTCTCTTAGCGATACCGGTGGTTCGCTTGCCAGGGACTTAAGCTCATTATGGATACTTCGGGCCGTCGACAACTGCTGTTCGAGATTACGTTTCCCCAGGTCATTGTTTAAAACCCGGCCTGCTGCAATCATTTCGCTCATCCATTCTGACTCGTCATTTCCCTTCAGTAACGAATTCAGGGCGAGGTTAGCTAAGTGGTAACGTTCCAGGGGATGAAGGGAAAAGGATTCAGATTCCTTTAGCTCAATATGTTCATCTGCAAAAAAGACACCCAGACTATTGTGGAAATAGTAACGAGCGGGGTGATTGAAAAATGAAACCAGTTGCTCCATAGACTCTGCTTTAAGTTCCTCGTCTATCTCAAGGCTCCCATGTATAAACGACTGAATTTCAGCTGGTCGAAGCAACGCGTCATACCACATCGTCTGGTAAGAGTTCAGTGAGCCATCGTAGTAACGAGGGCTAAACGGTTGTAAGGGGTGTTCGATAACTTTGAATGTGGGATAAATGCCAGTGATGTAATCGAGTAGCTCACCTAATACGGTGGATGGGGGTCGGTCCTGGTTGTCCCGGGGACCTTTACCCCGGTAACTCATGTATAGAATTTGTTGTGCAGAAAGTATGGCCTCTAAAAAGAGATAGCGATCGTCTGTACGTCTGGATCGATCACCTTTGCGTGGTCCATCGATGTGCATGAGATCAAAGGATAGTGGTCGCTGTTTCCTGGGGAAGTCGGCGTCATTCATGCCGAGCAGACAAACTGCTTTAAACGGAATGCTACGCATTGGCACTAGTGTGGCGAATGTGATCCCGCCCGTAATAAATCCTGGTCCCTGATGCGCGAGCGAAAGTTGCTGTTCTAGCCAGAAGCGTATGAGTTGGTTAGAAAACTCACCCTCGAATGCCGCGATCTCCGTATCTGCCACCAATCGATCAAGTAGATTCTGTAGCTGATCGATATCGATTGCTTCGCGATCTTTGGGAAGAAAGAATTGGACCAGAACCTCATGCAGAAGATCTCTCCAGCTGGCGGGATCATGGGACCGTGACATCCGCTGTCTGGTTCGCTCCAGTAAGTCGATGATGTGGCATAGCGTACCTAGTAATTCACTGTCCCCAGCTTCAACTGGGTATGGCAGGCGGCCTGCATATAGCCCACCTTCCATTGCATAACCAAGTAGCAGTCGATCGAGTCCGAATCGCCATGTATTAAGGTTTTCCGCAGGGAGCTGCCAGCGCGTGGACTTCTCGTCACCATCGTACTCCCAGCGGATTCCTGTCTCATGGATCCAGGTCGAAATCCTATTGATTGCTTCTTCATCCAGGTCGAAACGTCGAGCGATAGCAGGCACTTCCAATAGGTCTATGACTTCAACGGCGGTTAGTCTTGAAGTTGGTAAGGCAACAATTTTGAGAAAACTTGCGACAAGCGTTGATTGCTGAATAAGTGAGCGGTCGGCGATCCCATAATGTATCTTGTCCTTGAAGACGGCGTCGATGAATGGCGCATACTTAGAAATGTCCGGGGCCATGACGATCACATCAATCGGTTCGATGTCTTCTTCCTTGTCGAAGATCGAGAGAAGATTGTCATAGAGAATCTCTACTTCACGCATCCTGCTGTGAGAGCTATGGACCTGAATGCTTTTGTCATCTTCAGAGATTGGGCGTTGTTCTGGCTGTTCTTCAAATGCGCCACCGTACTCCAGGTTCAAGATGTCGTTTTTTAGCAGCGCCAGCATGGAATCGCCTTTGGTCTCCATGAAAAGCTCATGGCTTTCAACATCAGCTGTTTCCAGCAGCAATTCAAGAAATTCTCTACCTTCCTTACCTAGCGACCCGAGTAGGGGATTGCCGACCGTAAGGTAATCCTCATCAGATAGCGCGTCCTCCGTGTCTAGCAAGTGCCTAACCGAGCGCTTGGCGGCGTCTCGGGATGCGACGATATCTCCCCAGTAATGACGACAGGGGTTCAAGAAGTAAACGTCGATATCCACTATCTCTGAAAGGGCATGGAATGTATCAAGTTGCATTTGTGCCAAAGTAGAAAGACCGAAGATAGTAAGTTTCTCGGGTAGGTCACTCGGCAGTGTTGGTTTATCTGAAATGGCGTCAAGCAATTGTTGATGCAGCTTTGCTCGGTGTAGACTAGCGATGCCCGGGTCGTCCTTGATAATCTCCTGCCATAGAGCTACCTGCCAACCCTGATTGCCAAGGGACTCTGCATTCAGCAAAGGGTTGCCTTGCTCCCATGCCGTGGGCCAATCAGGGCGATAGACAAGGTACTGATCGAAGAGTTGTGCGATCTGAAAACTTAACTGGAATTGCCGGATATCGGGGTCGCCAGGCGCGTCAAGATAGCGAAGCAAAGACTCGTGCTGTGAATTTGGTATGAGGCGCATCAATCGCCAGGAGAGTCGATCGCGATCGAAAGGTGAATCCTCCGGTAAACGGATATCTGGCAGCAGCTGATGATACAGCCGCCAAATGTAGTTGGCCGGTAAGATGCAGTCCAGATTGGCAGAGATACCCTGTTGCTCTGCTAGTTGTAACTTAAGCCATTGGCCGATGCCAAAGCTCTGGACAACGACCGTGGTAGGAATAAATGGGTCGGCAGATTGCTTGCCTTGTTCACAGAAAAGCTGCGCCAGTATGGGCATGTGATTCGACTGAATAAGCCGAAGCATCGCGTACTCATCGTAGTCCTAAAGATATCATCCTAACCGAGCCGCATGCAGGATAAAACAGGAATTAATCCGAAGTTGTAGCGTTCACGTACACAGGCATAGAGGAAATAATATTGAAAGTACCAGAACCCCTTTTCGCGATCATTAATCCGCTAATGAAGTTTCTACTTCGTTCCCCGCTTCACCACTTCTGGAGCTATAGCCTGATGTTAATTACCTTCGTTGGTCGAAAAAGTGGACGAATTTATACAACGCCAGTCCGGTTTATTAGAAATGGGGAAGCAATACTCTGTTTTACGTCCGCTGAGAATCAGTGGTGGCGCAATCTGCGCGGTGGTTCAGAGGTACGCTTACTCGTTGGTGGGAAGGAGGGAATCTATTATGCAGAAGCGCGACGCGAACCTGACGAAACGAAAAAGTTGTTAACACACTATCTGGGTTTATTCCCTCAGGATGCGGTGTATCACGATATTCGTCTCCATAAAGACAAAAGTCTTAATCCAGAAGATCTCGAGCACGCAGTACGAAAAGCAGTGGTTGTGAAAGCTACAGTTGCTAGAATCCCAGCCGATCCATAAGCTCGAGGGTTGATGGATCCAGACTGCTCCGGTCTTGATCGTCCAAGACCTTGCTGGTGAGCCTTTTACCTAACTCGACACCCCACTGATCGAAGGAATTGATATTCCAGATTGCCCCCTGACAGAAGACCTTGTGCTCATATAGCGCAAGCAACATTCCAAGGTTATGTGGGGTCAGTTTATTCAGCAATATCATCGTGCTCGGCCTGTTTCCAGGATATTCCTGCTCGGCGGAGTCGGCCGTTTCACCAGACATGAGTGCTGCAGCCTGGGCCAGCATGTTGGCCAGCAAAATACGGTGTTGCTTCCCATCGCTCAGCTGGTCTTTAGCAATCCCAATAAAGTCAATCGGCACAAAGCGGGTACCCTGATGCAACAGCTGGAAAAAAGCATGCTGCCCACTCGTTCCTGTTTGACCCCACGTGACTGGTGTGGAGTCGTAGGTGAGTGACACACCATGAGACGAAACACGTTTACCATTACTTTCCATATCGAGTTGTTGCAGAAAAGTAGGAAGGAGTCCCAACCGTTCGCAATAGGGGATGACCGCCGTAGATTGTATATTGAGGAAGTTGTTGTACCAGATGCCCAGTAGTGCAAGTTGCACTGGAAGATTCTTGCCAAGAGGTGTATTCAAGAAGTGGTCGTCCATTTCCCGCGCCCCATGAAGTAGTTTGCGAAAATTTTCCTGGCCTATACAAATACAGATCGTTAGCCCGATGACCGACCACAGGCTATAACGGCCACCTACCCAATCCCAGAACTGCAGAATCTGGTTCGCAGGTATTCCTCGTTCATTCGTGGTGTCGGTGGCAGCAGTAACCGCTAGGAAGTGGGGCGTGGATAATGGTTCTGTTATGCCAGTTTTTTCGGTAAACCAGTCAATCACCACCTGTGCGTTGACCATGGTTTCCTGAGTCATGAATGTCTTGCTCGCAACAACGAATATTGTCGTGGCTGGATCTAGCTGGTTGAGCAAGCTACGAATTGGTTCGCCATCGACGTTTGATATGAAATGCATGTCTATATCGGGTTGTGCGAATTCTCGTAGGGCTTCGCAGACCATCTTTGGTCCCAGGTCCGATCCACCAATCCCAATATTTACTACACTACGGATCCGCTTGCCGTCGTATCCTTTCCAATCACCGACTCTTATCTGATTCGCAATTGTAGTCATGCGATTAAATTGAGTGGCGATAGATGAGGCGATGGCCCTGTCGGAGAAGTCTGGATTTCTAAGAGCAGTATGTAAAACACTGCGTCCTTCGGATTCGTTAATGGGTGTGCCGCTAAACATGGCGTCACGAAGTTCTGCCAGAGGTGATTTTTCTGCCAGGGAGTTTAGTGCGTCTAGAATTTCATCACTGACCAGGTGTTTTGAATAGTCAACGTGCAGCCCGTTAAGTGAAATGCTGTATTGGGATGTGCGCAATGGATTGTCGGTGAAGTGCTCAAGAATACTCTTCTCATAAACGGTCTTCGACAGGTCGGTGAGTTTCCGCCATGCATCAGTGCTGGTCGGATCGTATGTTTTTCTCGTATCCACCTGGTCAGTATAACCCATGACTGTTACGAGATTGATTAGAGAGTAAGTAGCAATAGCCTACCCAAGTGTCAGCGGATTCTGCGATAGGCCATTAGTGAAAAGTGGTCAAATGTTGCGCATGGATAATTATTTTTTTGTGCTTGCTAGCCGCCACCATATTCATGTAAACGTCGATATGTGTGCTGATCTGGAATCTGGAGTTAAAGTAGCGGGTGATTGCGTTAATCGATGCCTGAGTAAACGTAGGGTTTTCCAGAAGCTTTTTTACGTGGAGCAGATTGAAGAGGTGATCTTAAGAGTGCGTCAGCTGCAAAAGATACTGCGTCGAAAGTTGGTTCAATTGTTGGACGCTATTAACCCCGGGTGGGACAGTATTTCTCTTAGTGCAGTTCGAGAGTTAGCACATCCCTATTGAAAGGGGTTGGCTAAAGCCGCATGATTCCTGAAATGTTTAAAACGCTTACTATAGCTGTAACGAATCATCGATTCTGTTCTCTAATAGGGAGATGACGGTTAACTTCCTATGAATATCAAACAAATCTTGCTGATAGGAATCCTCATCGCTTTTGTGGTGGCGTTCTTTCAAATGGGGCTGCACGAGTTCCTTACACTTGAGCAAATTAAAACGGAGCAGGCCTCTATTGAAGCATGGGTGGAGGAGCAGCCTGCCGAAGCATCTGTCGCTTATTTCTTGCTTTATGTCGTCGTTACAGCAGTTTCGCTCCCGGGTGCTACAGTGATGACGCTGGCAGGCGGCGCGGTTTTCGGCTTCTGGTGGGGATTTGTTCTGGTTTCATTTGCTTCCACGATAGGTGCGACCCTTGCCATGCTGGTCGCCAGGTTTGTTTTACAAGAACAAGTGCAAAGTCGATTTGCGCTACAACTGGTCGCTCTTAACAGAGGCATTGAAAAGGAAGGGGGATTTTATCTTTTTACCTTAAGACTGGTGCCGATCATCCCATTCTTTGTGATCAATCTTGCAATGGGGCTCACCAGAATCAATGTTTGGACATTCTTTCTAGTCAGCCAGCTAGGCATGCTTGCCGGTACAGCGGTGTATGTGAATGCCGGGACACAGATCGCGGAAATTGAAACTGCTTCTGATATTTTGTCTGTTGAGTTGCTTGTAGCATTTGGGTTTTTGGGGGCCTTTCCATTGATCGCTAAAAAATTGATCGATTTATTGCGGGCGAGGCAGATTTACCGGGGGTTTAGTAAACCTTCTGCCTATGATCGAGATGTAATCGTTCTAGGTGCGGGGTCAGGCGGATTGGTTGCGGCTCTAATCGCCGCCACCGTTCGTGCAAAGGTAACACTTATCGAAAAGAACAAGATGGGCGGAGATTGCCTGAATACTGGATGTGTTCCCAGTAAGGCGCTTATTCGTTCGGCAAAACTCGCAGCCGATATTCAGCGCTCGGCCTCGCTGGGTTTTAAGCCCATGACATCAAACTTTGATTTCTCTGACGTTATGGATAGGGTGCAGCGGGTCATCACCGAGATCGGACCTCACGACTCCGTGGAACGTTATGAGAGTTTGGGTGTTGATGTTGAATTGGGGAGCGCCAAAATCATTTCGCCCTGGGAAGTCGGGGTCAACGGTAAGATCCTGACTACCAGAAGTATCATCATTGCTACGGGCGCTGAGCCTTTTGTTCCTCCTGTTTCTGGAATTGATTCGGTGTCTTATCTTACCTCCGACACGATTTGGGAATTACGCGAGCAGCCCAAACGGTTGGCGGTGCTTGGTGGTGGTCCTATTGGAACCGAACTGGCCCAGGCCTTTGCTCGACTGGGCTCCTCTGTTACGCAGGTTGAAATGCTGCCTAGGATCATGGCCCGGGAAGATCCAGAGGTTTCGGCGATGGTCGTTTCTTCACTTGAAGCAGATGGGGTGAACGTCCTCGCGGGACATGCAGCGGAAGCAATCGAAGAGCAGGGCGGCGAACAAATTCTTGTTTGTCGTTCGGAGCAAGGGGAGCAGGTGCGTGTTCCTTTTGATCAACTGCTTGTCGCGGTTGGCAGAAAAGGGAATGTCGAAGGTTTCGGCCTAGAGAACCTTGGCGTAGAGATATCAGAACGTGGCACGATAGCTGTTGATGACTTTCTTAGAACGAATTTTCTCAATATTTATGCAGTGGGCGACGTTGCAGGGCCCTATCAGTTTACCCATACGGCATCACATATGGCGTGGTATGCAACAGTGAATGCACTGTTGGGTAGTTTCTGGAAATTCCGAGTGGATTATTCCGTCATCCCCTGGTGTACCTTTTGTAGTCCGGAAGTGGCGCGGGTGGGCTTAAGTGAGAGTGAGGCAATTGAACAGGGTGTTGAACATGAGGTTACCCGTTTTGATGTTGAAGAATTGGATAGAGCGATTGCTGATGAAGAAGCTCATGGTTTGGTTAAGGTGCTTACTCCACCGGGAAAGGATGAGATTCTTGGCGTCACGATTGTGGCAGATCATGCGGGCGACTTGATCAGTGAGTATGTCCTGGCTATGAAGCAGGGTATAGGACTTAAGAAAATCATGGGTACGATTCACATCTATCCGACCCTGGCGGAGATGAACAAATTTGCGGCCAGTGAATGGCACAAAAACCACAAACCGAACTACGTTCTTGACTGGGTAGAAAAGTTTCACGCGTTTCGGCGTGGCTAGATGCAGACAGAAATTAGCTAGCTCTGGAGTTTAATGATCAGCGTCTCGACCTCTGCGTCGGTAGGTTCGGGAGGTGAGGGAGGTGAGTTGATCTTTTGTGCAACCCCAATGGAATGACGTAGCTGCTTTAGGTGCCGCCTGCAATGAACATAGATCATTAAGTGAAAGTAAAACTTGATACGTTGGAATAGGGTGATTGGCCCCTCCAGTATATCGCTTACAGTGTCACTTATATCTTTGCAGGTAATTAACAACATTCATTACAATATTCGCCGCTTTCCTGAAAATATTCTATGCAGCGAAACATTCTATTCCTCGCGCGGTGCAGTACTACTCGTACGTTGGCCTCACTAATGTCCAGAATGTTACAGATCTATGCTAGTGAGTAACCTTGCTGTTCTCTAAGATTCAGAGTTGCACCTTGTAGTTCCGGCAGAGCTTCAGGCATCTCTTCGATGCAGCTTTGTAATTCACCCGTAGACAATATTTTATCAGGTGAATCAGCGTCCCAGTCAAAGGGATTGTCCTGCCAGTGACCTTTGCTACTAAACCGTTCATACAGTGCACTGTCACGTTGTAGCATTTCATCCAGAGACACTTGTCGATTTTCTTTGCGCAGTCTGATCTTGGCTTCGTTCACGACGATGCGTAGCAACAAGGTTTTTAGTTTGCTGTCTCGCTCGAATTTGGGCAGGGGACGCAATGCGGCAAACCATGCCTCTTGGACAACTTCATCTGCAAGTTTGTTACTGACCATCGAGTCAGTGAGATACATCATCGACGGCTGAGACTCCTTAATAGCAAATCGAAACGCCGAGTCTTTATTGGCGATTAGGCCGTCAATCAATGTGCCTTCATTTTCAAACATATTCGTCTTCAACCATGGAAAATCAGTAACCCTTATCTTCAAGATTAAGCAGCGGGAACGCGCTATATACGCTAGGTGGCACTGCCGGTTGCGCATCGGTTACAAAAGACTCGTCCAGTTCTTTGAATGAACTGACGCCGCAAAGCGCGAGCACCTCGGCGATCTCTGCCTTGAGAAGATCTAGACATTGCACAACTGCAGGAGCACCACCTGCCGCCATTGCCCAGGCTTCCAGCCTGCCAAGGCCGACGGCATTAGCTCCCATTGCAATCGCCTTCACTATATCTGTTCCTCGATAGAAACCACCGTCAATAGCGATTTCTGCTTTACCCTTGATGGCCGTCACTATATCGGGAAGGAGGTCCAGCGCGCCGGGCCCCTGGTCCAGTTGTCGCCCGCCATGATTGGATACATAGACAACATCGACGCCATACTCTACTGCCTTAAGCGCATCGTCAACTCTGTTGATGCCTTTGATGATCAGTGGGATGTCTGACTTTTCTCTGATACGAGCAATATCCGACCAGTTTAGTGCGGCTCGATATGCGCGAGCTTCCGGATCTCTTTTGGAAGTCATTTTCATGCGTCTTGAAATATCGCGCTCGCGACGACTTACTACCGCGGTATCGACAGTGAGGCAAAAGCCAACGTATCCACTATCGACTACTCGTTTAACGATATTGTCTACGGCGTCTGCGTCGAAATTGACGTATAGCTGGTAAATCTTAGGTGCGTTGGATGCAGCCGCAATGTCCTCAAGTGAGGGCTCGCAGACGCTGCTGGCGATGCTCATCACACTAGCTTCTTCTGCGGCGATAGCCGCGCTTGCGCCGCCACCTGTTTCGAATTCTTGAAGACGACCAATGGGCGCAAGCATGACGGGAATGCTAAGCGGCTGGCCGAGCATCTCGCCTGAAGTATCGATCTCTGAGACATCATTTAGAACCTTTGGCCTGAGGGCTCTAGAATCAATAGCGATACGATTTCGTTTTAACGTTGTTTCAGTTTCCGTACCTCCGACTAAATAGTCCCAGTGATACATATCAAGCCGCTTCTGTGCGGCTTTGACTATCTGATGGATTGTCATGAATTGTGATATCTCGGACATCTCGGTTTCCCTAGCTAACGAAGGCTTTGATTTTAATGTTTCTGAAGATTTGAAACCACTGGGGCATCTTGGGTTATATTATCTTTGCAGATGGAATGAGTGATGAACTTAGCAAAACTTAAGAAGGCCGAAGCCGCCTTCTTGAAGGCACATCCCTAGGGGTTTCTCAGCGAGGAAATGCAGGAGATAGGTAAGAAACACCGGGTGCCGCAGATGGTGGCACTGTCTCAGGACTGTTTTAAGAAATCCCGTTTCTCAAAGCCACGTGATATTGCTGATGACATAGTTCGGGTAGTGAGCAGAGCGTCGATGGTGTCGAGGTTTGAAAAATCAAAATCTCGCGATTTTGTTAATGCGTTACTGGAGGCGGAGATAAAGCTTCTTGCTCTTGGCCTCAAGAACTTTCTGCATCGAAAGCAACAGAAGTGATTTGACGAACTCGTTGATACATTGCTGCGCGGAAAATTGGTAAAGTGGTCCCTGGTCACCATAATCCCTAATGATTTTCGTCCCGACGATGAGGTGTTTGTGAAGCCAACTACCGCAAAGGGCGTAATAGAGCAATTTAAGCCTGAATGTTTACAATATCATCCGCGTCCAAAGAGGGAATTTTACGAAGAATATCGAAAACAGATTCCCGATATGAGAAGTAGGGTACATTACTCTCTCTCCCAACAACGCCGTCTTATACAGATTCCTCATGATGAGTCTTAAGTAGACTTTGAACACTTGTCGTTGGAAATACCTGCTGCTTGTGCAGTTCCTTGGGGCTTTGCTTCCTGTATCGGCAAACTACGTCGGTTCTGAGTCCTGTAATGGATGCCATCAGGAGATTGTTGCCGAGTGGCAGCAGTCAGATCACTTCAAATCCATGCAGGTTGCTGATCGGTCGACAGTTCTAGGTAACTTCGACAACCAGACTGTGATATTCCATGGAATCACGAGTCGGCTCTTTCTAGAAAATGATGTCTATTACATTAATACGCTAGGGAAAGATGGGACTCACCAGAATTTTGAGATTATTAACACCTTCGGTTTCTATCCCTTGCAGCAGTATATGGTCGCGACAGAAAACGGTCGTTTGCAGATGTTTAATATCGCTTGGGATTCAAGGCCCGAAAGTGATGGCGGGCAACGATGGTTTCATCTACAGCCAGACGAAAACATTTCACCCGAACATCCTTTTTTCTGGGCTAACCATTTCGCCAACTGGAACAGCCGCTGTGCCGCGTGTCATAGCACGAATCTAGAGAAAAACTATGATGAACAGTCGAAGTCGTACCAGACCACGTTCTCGGAAATAAATGTAGCGTGTGAATCCTGTCATGGGCCGGCGGGAAATCATGTTGCTTTGGCTGTTGATGGTTTTCCTGACGCAGATATCGGATTTGCTACAAGTTCAGTCAAGCCGCTCTCATGGGTCTTCGATAAAACCAGTCCAATCGCTCAGCCTAAAGGTGAAGTGTCGAATCGGGAAATTGACATGTGTGGAGCGTGCCACTCCAGGCGTATGGCTATCGATGAAGTGGCGCCTGTTACCGACTATTTTGAGCACTACATACTGGAGACTCTCGGGCAGGGACTCTATTTTCCCGATGGTCAGATTCAGGATGAGGTATTTGTTCTTGGGTCATTTCTACAAAGCAAAATGCACCAGGCTGGTGTTACCTGTTCAAATTGCCACAATCCGCATACCGGTAAGACCAAAGCAGAAAACAATAGCCTCTGTGCACAATGTCATCAGCTCCAGGTATACGGTTCACCTGAGCACCACCACCATGAGTCGGACAGCGAAGGTGCCCAGTGTGTTAACTGTCATATGCCTGCTAGAACCTATATGCAGGTTGACGATCGTCGGGATCATAGTTTCGTTGTACCAAACCCGACAGTCAGCGCTATGACTGGATCGCCAGATCCTTGTCTCGAATGCCATAGTGATCAGCGATCAGACTGGTCACTATCGGTACAGCGCGAGTGGGGCAACAAGCAGGAGGAGAACTGGGCTATTAGCCATGATCAGGCTCGGCGGATGAATATCGCTAGTGTCCCCGCGTTAGGTGATTATATTCAGGACTCGGAACTTTCGGGACTGGTTCGCGCGACTTTGCTAGAGCAACTAGGTACCTTTTCTTCGCCTGAGGCATCCGATGTAGTTATCAGCACATTGACCGATGCAGACCCCTTAGTTCGGCGTGCTGCGGTATCGTCCCTTCTAAGTACCGGAACGGATTTACGCTGGAGAATACTGGCACCGATGCTGCGGGATCAGGCCAAAAGTGTGCGATTGGAAGTAGTGCGTGTGCTGGCACCTATCGTAATGGACATCACCGCGAAGCAGCGGAAAACGATGGATGCGGGCATTCAAGAGTATCGAGAGGCAATATCCCTAAGGCGGGATACACCTAGCGGGCAACTCGCGCTAGCCAGTCTGGAGTTCAATCTGGGGAATCGAGGTGCAGCACTGAAGGCATATCAACAGGCGCTCGAGATAGAACCTAATTTCGTGCCTGCACTGATCAATCTTGCTGATTTTTATCGAGGTGGCGGTCAGGAGAGTAGAGCCAAGTCATTACTGCTACGTGCCCTGCGCACCGCGCCGGATAGTGCCGCGGTTAACCACAGCTATGGCCTTCACCTGGTAAGACGGGAGCGCTACGCAGAAGCGCTGGGGTACCTGGAAAAAGGCGCAAGGCTGGCAGATGCAAGCCCGAGGTACGGTTATGTATACGCGATCGCGCTTGATTCACTGGATCGTACCGAGGAATCTGTGCAGTTCTTACGTGAGGCAGTAGAGCAATGGCCTAACCAATATGATCTACTGTTGATGCTGGTGATTTATCTAGAGAAGGTTGGACGAGCAGGAGAAATCGCCGAGCCCCTAGCAAATCTGCGCTCGCTTGCGCCGCAATCATCTGCGGTCCAGACACTACTACGAAGATATCCTCTTCCCGGGACTTAAAGGCCGGACGTTTGCGTTCCCATAGTATTTTTTGCAAAGTGTATGCTTGCTTGAGGGACTAGGTATGGATAACGGACCGCTCACCGGGATAAAGGTTATTGACCTGACGCAGATATATCAGGGGCCCTATGCTGCGTTCCTGATGGCAAGGGCTGGTGCTGAAGTGATTAAGATTGAGCCGATTGGTGGTGAACGTCTTAGGGGTCATGGACGTGCGCCGACACCTATGGCGTTCATGATGCTTAATTCCAACAAGAAGTGCGTTACGCTGAACCTGAAGCAGAAGCGGGGTAAAGAAATCTTGCGCGAACTGGTACGTCAAGGCGATGTGCTGATAGAGAACTTCGCGCCGGGTGTTATGGATCGTCTTGGTGTGGGATGGGAATCTCTGAGAGAGATCAATCCCAGCCTGATATATGGCTCAGGTACTGGTTACGGGCTATCGGGCCCTGATCGCGACATGCTTGCAATGGATCACACGATACAGGCGGCGAGTGGTGTGATGAGTGTGACTGGAGACGCAGACAGACCCCCATCTCGTGCGGGTGGAGCACCCGCGGATATTATGGGCGGAATTCACATGTACGCGGGTGTAATGGCTGCCCTGGTAGGGCGACAACAAACCGGTAAGGGAACACTTGTTGAAGTCTCTATGTTGGAATCGATGTACTTTATGCTCTGTTCAGAGCTGACCAGTTACCATAAAAACGGAGAATTCCCCAAACGCAATAGTGCACGATCTCCAGCCGGGTCGTGTCCTTATGGTCGATATGAGTGTAAAGATGGTTATATCGCGATCATTAGTGTTGCTGAACGACACTGGCAAAGTATATGCAAGGTAGTGGGTCGAGAAGATCTTATTGATAACCCGGATTACGCGACTGTTCGACAGCGCCTTGAGATAGAAGATCAGGTTAATGAAGTCATTGAATCATTCACTCGAACTCGTACTCGCGATGAAGCTTATCTCACGTTTCGAGATGGCAGAATCCCTGTTGCGCCAGTTCGGAACTTAGAGGAAGTAAGACAGAACCCGCATCTTCATGAACGAGGCATGCTGCATCATATGGAGCATGAGGAGTTCGGAGACCTGATCATACCTTCCAGCCCCATTCGTTACTCTGACTATGGTGCTCCAGACCTGGTGCTGTTTCCTGAAGCAGGCGCCCACAATGATGAGGTCTACAGCAACTGGCTTGATCTTAGCGAGAAAGACTTAGCCGATCTAAAATCCGCAGAGGTGATCTAGGGTTGCTGCTAAAGCAGTTCTTCCACCTTGTCTGAAGGTCTCGCTATCACAGCCTTATCGCCTTTGACGATTACAGGACGTTCCATAAGTGATGGATGCTCCAGCAGAATCTGAATTACCGCATCGTTAGTGGTGTAATCATGCGCGCTAAGCCCAAGATCTTTAAAACGCTTGTCTTTGCGAACCAGTTCCTGAGGTTCGTTCGGTAACAAGTCGAGAAATTTCTCAAGATCTGCTTTTGTGAGTGGGGTTTTGAGGTACTCGATGACATCGAACTCGACGTCTCTGTCGCGCAGAATTTCCAATGCGCCGCGCGACTTTCCTCAGCTAGGGTTGTGATAGATTGTTATCATGCTGCCTCCGTGTAAGTTGCTATTATATCCATGGTGAGTGACTAATCTAGTGGTCAGTGTAGACTAAAGTTAGAGATAGTTTTAGCTTTAAAAATATCCATTAATACAATTATATATAGGGTAATATTAAACTATATTATTAATATTATGCGTTCTGCTTATCGTGGTAATACTAAGGTGAAATTATGCCGATGACGGATGAGGAAAAGTTCGTTTTTGACCTTCAGGGGTTCATTGTTATTCCGGGAGTGTTATCGGATGAAGAATGCAGAACCTACATTGAGTTAGCGGATAAGGCCTGGCCCATACAAGCATCAGACGGGCCGGTTCGACGATTTAATGGCATTTCCCAGTGGGGGCAACCGTTTGTTGATCTGATGGATCATCCTGTCGTACTCGAGTACCTGGTTGAACTTATGGGTCGTCAGCTTCGGATAGATCACGATTACTGTATTTTTATGCGTAATGGAGGACGGCGGGGCCAGTTGCACGGCGGTCCGAGAGGAAATGAATCGGATCATTGGTACTACTATAAAGATGGTGAGATGCGCAATGGACTCACTGTCGCGACCTATAATCTTATTGATGCGCCAGCGGGTGCGGGTGGCTTTTCATGTATTCCGGGAAGTCACAAAACAAACTATCTTAATGAACTGCCTCATGAGGTAAGGAACTTTGAGCGATCCACTCCCTATGTTGTGCAGCCACCACTGCAGGCTGGAGACGTTTTGATATTCACAGAGGCATTGATTCACGGTACGCAAACTTGGACAGCGGATCATGAACGACGCACGTTACTTTATAAGTATTCTCCTCCACATTCCTCATGGCGTATCGAGCAATACAACACTAATGATTTTCCCGAGTTAACCGAACGCCAGAAAAGACTGATGGCTCCTCCTTCTGTCCAAGCGCATCCGGTTGTGGTTGGACCAGAGGATAGCTTCGAAAGATAGCCACCAATAGTTTTGCACGTGATAGCCCAATGTGCTTTAGTCCGCCCCTTAATTCATTTGATTTGGAACAGATATGTCTAGTTTTAGACTCGATGGTAAAACAGCAATTATTACCGGTGGAGCAGGTGGCCTGGGTATTGCGATGGTGAAGCAGTACGCAGAAGCCGGTGCCAACGTTGTGGTGGCCAGCAGAAACCTTAATAATTGCCAGAAGATTGTCGACGAGGTGAATGCGGAGGGTGGCAATGCACTTGCCCTTTCAGTAGACATCACTGCATCTGAGCAGGTCGATAGCATGATCGAAGAGACGGTGAAGGAATACGGTGCCTTGGATGTGATCGTTAACAATGCGGGGCGTTGGGGTAAAAGTTATGCTGCAGAAGATACGCCACTGGACGAGTGGACAGACATTATCGAACAGAACCTTACGGGGTGCTTTATATGCTGTATGTCTGCCGGACGTCAGATGCTGAAGCAGGGGGGTGGCAAGATCATTAACATTTCATCGACGGCAGGAAGCAAAGGAAACCCTGGGCAGTTGCATTACTCTGCTGCCAAGGCGGCAGTGCTGAGTCTGACCAATAATCTCGCCATGATGTGGTCGAAAGACAATATTAATGTGAACGCTATTCTGCCGGGCCTAATCGCCACTGAAGAACTTAAGGGCTATGGCATTATTGCCCCGAGAGAAGATAGAGATGGCAACCCCTTACCTCCATTAACTTTGTCGCCGGAACCAGAGAATGTAGCAGATCTAGCGGTATTCCTCGCTTCACCTGCGTCGGATATGTTGACCGGAGAGTTATATCCGATAAGAGCCTGGCTTAAGTCAGAACGTTTTTGGCAATAGGTCAACTCCGATATCTGAGTACCGAGAACGGATTACCGTTTTCGCTATTGCCTCCAGATCACTGAGTTAGTAACGTCTTTGATGTCCCTGAGGCCACAGAGGGCCATTGTTAGGTCTAGTTCCTTGGATATTATCGAGATGGCTGTGGCTACACCGGATTGTCCCATGGCGCCCAATCCATAGATATAAGGACGGCCTATCATGGTGCCTTTGGCACCCATTGCGATCGCCTTAAACACATCCTGACCTGATCTAATGCCACCATCTAGCCAGATTTCGATATCGTGGCCAACAGCATCAACGATGGAGGGCAATGCATCGATCGTCGCTGGCGCACCATCGAGCTGGCGCCCACCATGGTTGGAAACCACTATTGCGTCGGCGCCACTACTTGCGGCTAGGTGTGCATCCGCGGGATCCATAACGCCCTTGAGAATTAGTTTCCCACCCCATCGTTCCTTAATCCATGCGACATCGTCCCAGTTAAGCTTGGGGTCAAATTGCTGGGCCGTCCACGATATTAATGACCCCATGTCTGTAAGACCGTCAACATGACCCACAATGTTCCCAAAATGGCGCCGCGGTGTGGCAAGCATGCGCAGTGCCCAGAAGGGACAGAGCGACATGTTTAGTATATTTTTTAAGGTTAAGCGGGGCGGAGCTGAAAGTCCGTTCTTTAAATCTTGATGCCGCTGACCAAGTAATTGTAGATCTGCAGTTAGCACTAGGGCAGAACATCCCGCGTTCTTCGCACGATCAATCAGATCGGCTACGAAGTCCCTGTCCCGCATCACATACAGTTGAAACCAGAATGGCTTTTCCGTCTTGGCGGCAACATCCTCTATGGAGCAGATGCTCATGGTAGATAGGGTAAATGGAATGCCAAGTGTCTCAGCTGCGCGGGCCGCCAGGATCTCTCCGTCAGCATGTTGCATACCCGTAAATCCCACGGGAGCAAGTGCTATTGGAAGCGCTACATCTTGTCCTGCCATTCTGGTTTTTAGAGAACGATTTTCCATATCCACCAGAACACGTTGTCGAAGCTTGATTTTTTTGAAGGCGTTCTCATTATCTCTAAAGGTACTCTCTGTCCACGACCCGGACTCGCAGTAGTCGTAGAACATTTTTGGGACGCGCCTCTTATATAGCGCACGAAGGTCTTCAATACAGGTGATAATTGACAAGGTTACAAGTCCCTTAAGGTTACGGAGATAGGTTGTTGCGTTGCGATAATTTTTTCTGTGTTCCACGTTTCATAACTAATTCTCGCTATACTATGCCCGCGTTTTGCTTATGGATTTTGGTACGAAGTAGGGTGCTGTTCTGCATATTGTGATGCGTCCCCCAGTCGGATGAGCGTCTGTAATCTTGCAGTTTTTTTCACACGAACGTCGCCATCAAGCCAGAAAACAGAATGCCTTGGGGGTAACCCCTTGGGAACCCTTCGTGTGCTTTGAGCGGCACAACTGCATCCGGGAATTGATGTGATGGCGCCAGTGGATAGCACATAGAGCAAAATTCCCTGCGCGTTTCGTCAACATCCGATATGCTATTCATAGTCTTCTAAACCAAATATTTCTGGAGCTGAAGTTTCTATGAACAGACCCTACTTTTCCATAGTTTTGTTTATTTTTGGAATGACTACCAGCGGCATGATTCAGGCTGGAGCCTATGGTTTAGATTTGTACCGTGACGTGCAGGCTATGATGCTCCATGAAGAGAATCTTTGTTATAGAAAATCTACGCTGAGTTGATTTAATGGATATAGGAATTTGCGTCCCCAGTCATGTCGGGGATATTGGTTACATCGTGAGGGCTGAGGAACTAGGGTACAGCCATGCATGGTGTGCAGACAGTCAAATGATTTGGTCAGACTGCTATGCAACGCTGGCGCTTGCAGCAGAAAAGACAAATTGCATTAATCTAGGTACTGGTGTTGCCATTACAGGTACGCGGCCTCCCGCTGTCAATGCCGCGGGTATCGCTACAATAAATGCGCTAGCACCCGGCAGGACCTTTTTTGGTGTCGGTGCTGGAAACACGGCGATGCGTATCATGGGACTACCACCGCATCGCATTGCCGAATTCTCTCGCTATCTAGAAGAAATTAAACCGTTGTTGCGCGGAGAAGAATCCTTTGTTCACTTCGATAATCAAGATATTCCAATCAGACATGTTATGCCTGACAAGGGCTTTGTTAACTTTGAGGACCCGATTCCTATGTACGTTTCCGGATTTGGCCCCAAATCCCTAGGGCTGATTGGGAAATATGGCGATGGTGCTGTTGTTGGTACACCTTCTGCCGCCGGGACCATGGAGTATGTTTGGAGCATGATAGAAGCGGGTGCGCGAGAAGTGGGCAGAGAGATCGATCGAAATGAGTTCTATACTACCTCTCTTGCAGCAATAGTTGTTCTTGATGATGGTGAAGCGGTGGATTCTGATCGCGTGAAATATCACTGTGGCGCGATGGTTATGGCTTCTGTCCATTATGCTTACGATCAATGGCGTAACTTCGGTCACCAGCCGCCGGGCCATATGTCAGAGATATGGGATGACTATATCGCAATGTTGGAGGAATTTCCGGAGGAACGACGACACCAAAGAATCCATGAGGGCCACAACTGTTGGGTCCTGCCTGAAGAAGAAAAGTTCGTAACCAAACCACTATTACAACGAACCTGCATGATTGGTACCCAGGATGAGTTGTTAGAACGCATGCAGGAGTTACGCGGAGCAGGGCTTGATCAAATAATGAATCTTCCAGCCTATGATCCTCGTTTCGAGGTGCTGGAAAGAGTTGCGAAGGATATCATTCCAAACCTATGAATAGACCCAGTCGTTGCATAGAAGAGCTCACTGAACTGCTAAGTGAAAGCTCTATCGTCCATGGAGATAAACTCGATAGAGTAACGAGCTATTGGGATTCGACACCTGCCGTCGCCGTCGCCCTTGTGATGCCACGTAGTTCGGAAGAGGTCGGTAAGGTGCTGCAGATCTGCTCCAAATACGGCCAGCCGGTGGTTACTCAGGGGGGCATGACTAACTGCGTTAAGTCAGCGGACCCACTTCCTGAAGAAATTATTCTGTCTACTGAAAAGCTCAATAAGATAGAAACTATTGATACGGTTGGTGGCACGGTGACGGTAGAAGCGGGTGTATTGCTGCAAACCCTTCAGGAAGCCTGTGTTGAGGAAGATATGTTGTTTCCTCTGGATCTTGGTGCGCGCGGAAGCTGTACGATTGGGGGTAATGTCTCCACTAATGCTGGCGGGATCAATGTGCTGCGTTACGGTATGATGCGCAACCTTGTTCTGGGTATGGAAGTTGTACTGGCAAATGGCACCGTGCTTTCATCCATGAATCAGATGTTAAAGAACAATACCGCCTACGATCTCAAACAACTATTTATTGGTTCTGAAGGTACTCTCGGTATTGTGACGCGAGTTGTCTTACGCATTTTTCCAAAGCCGCAAAGCTGCCAGACGGCGCTTCTTGCGTTGGATAAATTTGAGGACGTCGTGGAAACACTCCAAAAAGCGCAGCATCAACTCGGTGGAACGCTCAGTGCGTTTGAGGTTATGTGGGGTAATTATGTTCGTGGTGTCACAGGTGAGCATGGGCATGCCGCGCCAATGTCTCGAGAATATCCATTTTATGTGTTGGTCGAAGCGGAAGGTAGTGATTCCACCAGTGATGAGGAGAGATTCCAACGATTGCTGGAGTCTATTTATCAATCCAGTGTTATCGCCGATGCGGTTGTACCTAAGTCAGAGTCAGAACGTTTGTCGTTGTGGAAAATCCGTGAAGACTTCGAGTCCATTCTTGAACCGGAACCTTTTTTCCTCTATGACGTAAGCTTGCCAATTATTGCCATGGATGATTATGTGAGTGGGGTAGAGACTACGCTAACTAGTAAGTGGCCTGAGTGCGAAGTTTATGTGCTGGGGCATATAGCCGATGGCAATGTTCATTTTTTTGTTCGACCTAACGCAGATACTGACGTCGGTCATGTGCATGAGGTTTGCGATGAGGTTCTTTATCAGGACCTAAAGAACTATCACGGTTCGATCTCTGCAGAGCATGGCATTGGTATGGAAAAGAAGCCTTGGTTATCTGAAAGTAGGTCAGAAGCAGAAATTAACTTGATGAAAGCGATGAAACAAACGTTGGATCCAACCAATCTGTTGAACCCAGGGCGTGTGTTCTAGGTGAAGTTTCTTAGGTGACGCTACACTGCCGAGAAGTCAGGTTCCCTTTTCTCCATAAACGCACTGAGTGCTTCCTGATTTGCTGGGGCTCCTCTTAACTTCGCTAAGGCGGCATTTTCTTCCAGTACGGCCTTTGCCATGGCTTCACGGTGGGGCGCCATAATGAGTGCCTTAGTCTGCATAAGGGAAGTGATAGGGAGTCTGGCGAGAGTATTAGCGTGCTTCATAACTTGGTCCATGAAGCCTTCGTCAGGATAAACCTTCAATGCGAGACCTGCAGCGACGCATTCCTCGGCGCTAACCCATTCCGATGAGAGCAGGATCCAACTGGCCTGCTGGTGTCCCATTAATCGCGAGAAGGTGTTAGTGCTGGAGGCCTCTGCGGTAATACCTAATGCAGAGAAAGGACAACGGAACCGGCTGCTTTCTGCGACGAATGCCATATCTGCGAGGCCCAGAATTGTGCACCCAATGCCCACACCCAGACCGTTAGCGCCAATGATAAATGGTTTGGGAAAACCAATGATGGCATCAAGCATCCCCTGTAAACCGTGTTTAGGGGTTGAGGTTTCTCCGGCGGCTCTGGCTTTTAGGTCTGCGCCCGCAGAAAACGCTCGCCCGGCGCCAGTGAGGACTAGTACCTTTGCGTCATCGTCATCTGTCGCAGCAAGAAACTCTTCGCAAAGGGCATCGAACAAATCCTGATTAAAAGCGTTTAGAGAATCCGGCCGATTTAGCGTCACCACACGAACGTGATTAATGGTTTGATGGGTTGTTATATCCAAGGTAGCTACTCCAGATTTATATTCGCTGCAAATATAGCAAGAAGAGCGGTAAGTTGTGAGTATCTAAACGAACTTGAATTGGATCCAATCAGAACCGTTAATGGACTCATGCTCGTCTTTGAGCGTCATCGGTGTAGCCAGAAATAGCTCTGCTCCAGAACGGTTGGGCAGAGAGATCTCCTTCGATGTCGAGATCTTGGTAAAGCTTCACCTCTTGATCGTGGATAACCAGGGACTCGTTGTTGATAAAGGGAACATAAAGTAAGCCGCGTTGCGTTGGCGATATCAAAGTTCCATCAAAATGCCAGATTGCCTCGTGAGGTAGCGTTAATGCCATGGTTCATTTTCGAAGGCAGTAGCCTGATTCTTATACATGTTCCTAGAAAATTGAACGAGAACGATAATTTTGGCGAGTTTTCAGGGTAGATCAGGACGCCAGATTCTAGGTTTGCACTGAGTGGCGGCGCGATTGTTGACATCAAATCAGGGGGATAATTAATCGATCAAGTTCAGGTTCAGGTTCTTTAATGGACCACTACTTTTCCTCCAGTTCTTCGAACTAGAAGTCCAGAATCACTTAGGCGGTGATTAAGTCTCTCGTTGAAAGTTTAGTGCATCCATGTTTTCAACTAGTTGCTTTCCAGCCTCACGAACGTTGACCTGCTTGTCGATCTTCTGGATAACGCCGGCCTTGTCTATGTAAAAAGTCCAACGGTTTGCATAGCCCCTGGCTGAAAGCACACCGTAAGCCTCACACATGGTCTTGTTTGGATCTGCAAGTATGGGAAAAGTCGCACCATTCTTTTCAGCAAAGCCTGTATTGTCTTCAAGCGTATCCGTGCTCGCCATAAAATAAGCAACGTCGTAATTCTTTATTTCCCGGTCACTGTCACGCAGCGCCTTACACTGAGCAGTTCACCCTCCGGTAAAAGCCTTAGGGAAGAACGAGATGACGACGGGTTGTTTTCCTCTGAACTGAGCCAAGGTATATATCTCATCGTCGGATGCCTGTAATTCGAAATTTGGCGCGAGGTCCCCTTCTTGAGGCGCGGCGGTCACAATATGTGAGATAAATAGGGCTAGAAGGAGGGTGGTTAATTTCATGCAGAGTTCCGTTTAATACCATTCGTTCATTCTTCCAGAAGCTTTGCAAGCTCGTCAACTACTTACGACCAGATAGCGCGTAATACTTTTAGGTATGAAACAGGTAGTAGTCGTTCGATGGTTGCTATTATTTTAGCGTCGCGCCCGACCAGTATCTGAGTCTTGTTTTGTAGGACGCCACGAAGAATTTGCTCGGCTGCCTGTACGGGTGTTAGTTTTGCGATAGCTTCAAACTTCGCAGTAAATTCTTCCTTTGAAGCAGACGTATTTTCGCTGGGGAAGTAACGCGCCGCCTCGGCAATGTTTGTTTTTACGCCTCCGGGCTGGACGCAGCTTACGCCAATGTTCGTGTCGATAAGTTCTTCACGCATCGCGTAAGTAAATCCACGTACGGCAAATTTTGAAGCGTTGTACGCAGCTTGGGTTGGTACAGCAATGACACCAAATATACTGGATACATTAATGATCTGCGCCTCGCTTACTTGTTCTAAATAAGGCAAGAAGGCTTTACTTCCATGGACCACCCCCCAGAAATTGATATCCATGAGCCACTCGAAATTTTCGTAACTCATTTGCGAGACAGTATCCGTGAGGGAGACGCCAGCATTGTTGAATACCATATTTACGCGACCATGATGGGCTACAACGTTTTTGGCGAACTGTTCCATTTGTGCGCGATCAGCAACGTCGATCAAATGGCGCGATACGGCAACGCCACTAATCTGGCTCGCAGTGTGCTTAAGTTTGTCTGCATCAATATCAGCAATTGCAACTGCACATCCCTGTTGTGCGAGCGAAATAGCAAGTGCCTCACCTATGCCGGATCCTGTGCCAGTAATGGCTGCCACCTTATCTGAGAAAGTCGAAATTGGCATTACTCTTGCTTCAATAGTTTCCGTACGTCTCCTCGACGCTGGGTGATACCGTGGTTATCGAAATATTCGAGTATCTCGATAGAGAGATTCCTCCCAATACCCGTGGCATCACGATACTGTTTCACCGTTATCTCATTATTCTCATTCACGGTATCAAGCAGCGTTTTGCGCAATTTTTCTAGTGCTTCTGGAAGTAGAAAACGATTAAACACTGGCCGAACTACATAACCTATTTTTGTGCATCGAATAAGAACCTTTTCCAGTTCCTTAGGTGCAATCCCAAGTTCCTTAGCGATCTCATGTGTAACTGGAGGTTTGGTATCGTCCCTTAGAAGGATCTCTTTTACTCGAAGCCATATGGTATCTTCGTTCTCGGTGAGGCTTGCCTGCGCACTGGGCAGGGCGTAGTTTCCGACACGATTGTTCAGTTTTCCCGAAGAGATCAAAGCATCGAGAAGCTCCCGTAGTAAGGGGCGATGTTTGATTCCAAGGGTTTTTGCCAGAGATGGTAAAGTAATTCCTGTCTCATTTGGGTTCTCTGAATGCCAGGTTTTCATTGTAGTCAGAATATCTTCACCGTGTTTCTGGAGTTGTAGCTTCGAGATTGCTCGACCTTCGACGCGCACCGAGCCCTGGCAATATTGAGCGAATTCCTTAGGGGTAAGATTAAGCGTGCTGGTCCATTGATCTATATCTAAACCTTCTTTTTCCCGAGCCAATATTTGCTCTATGATTGTCTGATCACTATCAAGATGTGCATCGATTACTTGTAGAGTTGCGATTCGTTCTGGCTTTGCTCTGCCTCGTTTGGGAGATTGAGGGTGGAGTGTGGGTCCACCTCCCAATGTCCGCTTGGCCGCTTGGTCGCGAAGAATCACTTGATCTCTGATGCACAGGTTGATTGGTTCAGAAAGTACGATCTGTGCAAGGGCGCTTGTTCCTGGATTGATCGAGCGTTGCTCAAGAACGGCAACGCGACCGGTTACATGATTTGCAGCGGTGTGCACGTGAACCGGCGTCCAATGTCTAAGCGGGGTAGACTCCGTATCCAACACGGAAAGCCTCATATCGAATCGATCCGTTGGCGAATCACGATCGTTCCCACTAAGCCAGTTTCCTCTGTGGATTGAAGATCTAGAGAGGTTGGTGCCGACGATGTTGACTGCGCACCGATCACCAACATGAGCAGATTTGGTTGGCTTATTTTGGGTGTGCAGTGCTCGTACCCGGACTGAAGTATTTTGTGGTTGTAAGGTCAACTCGTCGCCTTCATTTACTGACCCTGAGAAAACCGAGCCGGTTACTACAACCCCTGAGCCTTTTACGGTAAAGCAACGATCAATCGCGAGACGAAAATGACCTTTAGGGCGTTTGTCATCCAATGCCTCCGCTATTTCGTCAAGCCCTTTAGACAAGGATTTAATGCCAGCTCCGGTTATAGATGACACCGGATAAATGGTCGACCTCTCCAGTACAGTCAAGGTCAGGAGATTTTCTATTTCAGTCTGAACTTCTTTGACTCGTGACTCGGCTACTCTATCTATTTTGGTAAGTGCGACTATGCCACGCCGGACACCTAGCAGGTTAAGTATGGCGAGATGCTCTCGAGTCTGAGGCATAGTCCCGTCGTCTGCAGCAACCACAAGTAAAGCCAAATCAACGGCGCCGACCCCAGCGACCATATTGTTAATGAACTTTACGTGTCCCGGTACGTCAATGAATCCAAGTCTGTTGCCTAGAGGTGAATCAATGTATGCGAACCCTAGGTCTATGGTAAGTCCTCTGCTTTTTTCTTCGTCGAGTCGATCAGTATCAATGCCAGTGAGTGCGCGAACGAGCTGCGTCTTGCCATGATCGACATGGCCTGCGGTAGCAATAATCAAGGAGGCGACACTGTCATATCAAGACGGGAAAGCTGGTCAATAAACTCGGCTGTATTTTCCATTGTCCTGAGGTCGAAAAGAAGGGTGCCGTCATGTATTCTGCCTATGACAGGCAAGGGTAGCGCGCGGAAAGCTGCAGCTAATGTACGCAGTGTCGAGTCACTCTGAGTGATAATACAGATCGCTTTGCTTTGTAATCTTTCTAGGGGCAAGGAACCGCTTCCAATCTGACTTTCCACAGTAGTGATACTGACTTCGGCAAAGTTCGCGAGAGTCTTGGTCAAAGGCGTGATTAATTCATTCGCGAGCTCGTCAAGCTCATCAAGTGTACGGGTCAGATAGCGAAGTGTGGGTAGGTGTTGAGCAAGCCTATCTGGGTCTTCATAGAGTTTCAAGATTTCAAACAGCGCGGCTATGGTCATCTTATCGACCCGCAGAGCTCGCTTCATCGGGTTGGCTTTAATTTCCTTAATAAGCTCCTTTTTCCCTACAATAATGCCCACCTGTGGTCCACCGAGAAGCTTATCTCCACTAAAGGTAACGACATCTGCGCCTGCTTCTATCGCATTGCTGATAGTAGGTTCATCGGGCAAGCCGTATCTTGATAAATCGATCAGGCTGCCACTGCCAAGGTCATTGATGAAGTATAGGTTATTGTCATGTGCAAGGGTCGCAACATCTGAGGGTGAAACCTCGTTAGTATATCCTCTTATCTCGTAGTTGCTCGTGTGTACTTTCATGAGCAACGCGGTGCTATTTGTGATGGCGTTGCGATAGTCTTTTAAATGGGTACGATTCGTTGCTCCAATTTCCACAAGGGTGCATCCCGAACGGCTCATGATTTCGGGTATACGAAAAGACCCTCCGATCTCTACCAGCTCGCCGCGTGATACAGGTACTTCTTTACCATAGGCGAGAGTGTTGAGGACAAGAAGAACGGCTGCCGCACCATTATTGACAATGGTGGCGGCCTCTGCACCTGTAAGGTCACAGATCAATGACTCAATATGAGTATCCCTATCACCTCTTTTACCGCTGTTAAGATCATACTCTAGATTCGTTGCATTGCTGGCAACATCCACGACAGTATTTAAAACATGTTGGGGAAGTAGGGCGCGTCCTAGATTAGTGTGCAGGACCGTCCCAGAAAGATTGAGGATTCGTCTTAAAGAAAAGACAGCTTGTTCTTCCAGTCGTTGCTCAAGTTTCCCGATAAGCCCTTCCATGGTTGGTAAGGAGGTTTTGTCGGCCCGGTATGTCTTTCTAAGACCATCCAGCATCGCACGCAACGCTCGAGTTACTCTCTTTCTGCCATAACGTTCAACGAGGTGAATTGCAGAGGCGCTACTGAGGAACTTGTCTACTGAAGGAGGTCTTTCTAGGCTGTTGGAGCTGGCCATGACTAATAAGGACTCTCGGCCAGCCTTATCACATTCTGCAATGGGCCTAACTTTCTAATCCAGTGGTCAACTTTTAATACCCGAGTTTTCCTCCAGTCGTCCTTCGGCGTTACAGCGCTATTGTAATCTTTATAGATTCCAAATAAACGCGCGCGCCAGAATGCTCGTTGGTTAATTATCGTGCTGTAAAGCTTATTATTTATAAAGAATTGCCCAGCGTAGTTAAGTACCAGATCTAATTGTCGCATAGCAATAAGTTGCGAGGTGTAAGAGTTAGCAGGTGAATCAAGCAGGTTAATGCTGTTGGAAGTAGTAGGTTCGGGAACTTTTCTCCTTACTGGCTCCGTGGGCTTTACTGGTACCGCCGGTGTTTCAGGAGCGCTGAGAGGTGCAGGCGGCGGAGGGAGGACCGCGCGCTGAGTGGGTTGTAATTCTTCGGGCGTGATCGCCATCGCCTTACTGTCATCTTTCTGTGTCTGACAGTCCCACGTTCTATCCTTTTTCCCATAACAGTAGTACTTGCTTTGTTCGCTTAGGCCTTT
>MDTE01084586.1_pt1 | contig 37312 bp, 33 predicted proteins | sample 811231 | NCBI WGS metagenome assembly MDTE01 (sample SAMN05326651, study PRJNA326480) | marine metagenome | isolation source: seawater | place: Indian Ocean: Red Sea | collected 2010 | reverse complement strand
TCACTGACGACGGCGGCGCCTACGCGGTGGCAGTTGCCCCGGGGCAGATCCTGTTCATCACCAAGCCGTCACGTTACGCCGTCGCGGTGGACGAGTACAACGTCGCGCAGTTCTTCTACCGACACTACCCCGCCGGCACGCCGACCACGGTCGAGGGGTCGAGGGTAGGGTGGCGGTTCCCCGTGGTCGAGGCTACCGGACCACTGCCAGCGGCCGTCGACTTCCCCCTGTATCCGCTGGAAGCGGCGTCGGACCGGTTCCTCGCGCATGGCTTTGCCGACCCGCAGGCCCGCTTCGATATCAGCCAGGACATGCTGCGGGAAGACCTGGTCAACACGCTCATGGGTAACCCCTACGGCGTGCAGTTCGGGCTGACCATGGGCGACGTGGCCAACGACAACCTGACCATCTACGACCGCCACAAGCGGATGATGAGCCTGCTGGATGTACCGCAGTGGTATCTGCCCGGCAACCACGACCTGAATTTTGCGTCGCCTGACGAGCGGCTCGCCAACGAGACCTACAAGCGGCATTTCGGGCCGACCTACTACTCGTTCGATCACGGGAATGTGCATTTCGTGGCGCTGAATAACGTGGAGTACGCCGGCGTCGGCACAAACGGACAGAACGGGACGTATCGCGGCTACATTTCCCCCGACCAACTCTACTGGCTTGAACGCGACCTGGCGCTGGTCCCGCGGGACCGACTCATCGTCCTCGCCACCCACATCCCGCTCGTCGCGGAGGCGTCGGACGGTCGGTCGGCGGTGGCCACGGGACCGGGCACCGAGAATCTGGCAGCGCTGCTGGAATTACTGGCGCCGTTCGAACACATCTACGGCCTGGCCGGGCACGACACCAGCAACAGCTGGAAGGTGGAGGTGAACCACACCCACGGCTGGCACGGCCAGCCCTGGATTGCCCACACTCTGGCCGAGGTCCGGGGTAACGGCTGGACGATGGGCCCCGCCGACCTGCGGGGCGTGCGCGACGCCATGATGGAGGACGGCAACCCGAACGGGTTCTACGTGCTGCGGTTCGACGACGTCGAGCTGACGCCAGAATTCATCCCGTTTCCGTACGGCCCCGACGGCGGCCAACGGATGCGAATCAGCCTAGATCCGCTGCTGTCGGCGCCCCAGGAAGGCAGCGTCAACCGTGGCACGCCGGAGCCCGGCACTACCGTCGTCGTCAACCTGTTCGACGGCGGCCCCCGCGACTCCGTATGGCTCTCGCTGAACGGGTCGACCCGAAAAGCGATGACCTACGCAGTGCGCACCGACCCACATGTCGAACGGCTGCACGCCCAATATGCGGAGACGGACGACGCCTATGGGCAACCGCACCGCTCGTCACACATCTGGGAATACCCCCTACCGGTTCCTCTGGCGCCCGGCCTCTACCGCGTGGAGGTCACCAGCGTGGACGAGTTCGGCCAGCGCCGACAGGGTCGATTCAGCTTCGAAGTGACCGAGTAGCGGCCTCTAACCACGGAGTCCGCTATCCGGGCGCGGCATTTTCCCTAAGTAAACACATCGCACACGTACACGGCACAGACCCGTGACATCTGTTTGACACCCGGTTCGCTCGGTACGCCCTCTCCCCAACCGCCTCGCAGTAGACTGACCGTGTGATCACACCGCGTCGTTCGCTCCTCGTTCTTATTCTGGTCGCGCTGGTCTGGCCGACAAGCGTACCTGCGCAAGTCGGCGAGGTCTTCACCGCCCCAGTCACACGCGTGGCCGACGGAGACACCATCACTGTCATTCACGCTGGTGACGCGGTCCGCATCCGACTCGACGGCATTGACACCCCGGAAACCAATCAACCGTTTGGCGGGGAGGCCACCGCCTTTCTCTCCGCACGCGTCCTGCACCAACACGTGACCGTCACCGTCAAAGATGTTGACCGCTATGGGCGGTTCGTCAGTCGTATCTCCGTTGGCGGTGAGGATCTCAGTCTCGCATTAGTCGCCGCTGGACTAGCGTGGCACTACGTCCGGTATTCCGATGATGCCACCCTCTCGCGCGCGGAAGCGGACGCACGCACGAAGAAGATCGGCCTGTGGACGCAGTCAGCACCCATCGCACCGTGGGAGTTTCGGCGGCAATCCCGACGAGATTGAACCGCTCAGTGTGGTGCGGTCTGAACCGTCGCTGTGCACGACTCCGTACCGAATAACAGGCTCCTCAATATTTTTTTTGAAGAATCCACCCCCTAAAGGGGGTGCCTCATTGTCATGCCGTTTGGGTCACGGTCGTCACTTGACAAGATGCTATCGTTGAGTGCAACCATAGAAATACGGAGCGCGCCAAACGGCCGTTTCTTCGTCGATAGCCGAACGGTTCAGTTCGCGTTTCAATCGACCGTTCGTCACTCACCCATTCATCTATAAGGAGCACGCTGCATGAACAGTAGTTCTCACGATCGCACATCGGAATTAAATCGCGTCATTGGTCTCTGTCGGCGCATCTTTGACGAATACCAACTGAGCTATGTCGAGGCTGTTCGGGTCGTTCAGTACATGCTGATTGACATGCTGAGCAGGTCTTCAGCCCCGGATATTGTTCTGAGGTACATCGCAGCGAGTATTCTGGAAAAGACTTTGGACCCAAAAGTTCCCGAGTCGTCTGAAACTCCCGATACGGCTGACGCAGAGCACCCGGACGCGTCCCTGGTACCGAGAACCGTTCATTAAGGCTGGTCGATGATGAGCGAGATCCGCTATCGCGTGTATGTCATCGATCTGCAGGATGACGTGATGGACGACCAAAAAATGCGCGAGATGAATCCTGGCTATATACCCGGGTCGCCTTGCGTGTACGTAGGTTCGACCGCACATAAGCCGGAGAAACGATTTGGACAACATCGTCGTGGCGAACTCAGTAATAAATATGTCCTTCGGTATGGCCTACGGTTGCGCGATAGTGATGCTGATGCGGTGGTCACGTGGGACCGTTCTTTCGCAACACGAATGGAGGCAGAAGACAGTGAAGCCTCAATTAGCAACTGTTTACGGGAGATTGGGTGGGCCGTATGGTCACGCTAAATCGTTCATTGTTAGCTTTTTTAGTTTAATTTCACTCGTTTTCGCCAAAAAATCCATTAGGTGACGGCGGTCTGAAGGATGATGGCAACACAAACAGCTGGAGGGGCACGATGGAGCAGACAAGCGAATACACTATGGTCGAACGACTATTTAAAGGGAAACCCACGATTGAAATCCTGAATGACGATGGACCGTTAAACAAGGTGACACGTAGACGATTTAGGTTCGGTCGCACTAAAGCAAAGATGTTGTTGGACTGTATCGAGGTACTCAAACAATTTGCCTTCGCCAACGATGCTGAAAGACAAAACTTTAAAGTACCAGACCATCTTCGAAGACGTATCAAACTCGTTTCAAACTGGAAAGACAAAACTGGCCAACTTCATAATGAGCCTTACTTGCTCTTTGAAGAAGTAAAGTTGGGTGTTGGAGCGCAGAGATGCCAAGCGATTTGGGAATTGCGCGGAGAAATTCACGATTGGGTAAAAAAACCTAATTAGCAGTTCATACCTGTCGCCCCCGTGACTTCAAGTCAGGCGGTCTACCAGTCCAAACCACGTGCTGGCATAAATCAGCGAAGGGAAATGACCATATGGCTTCCATCGAAGATAAAGCAGCTCTTGAACAACTCCGAATGGAATTCTCTAAACAGTTTTCTGTTTCTGAACCTCGTGCCTATGGGCGAGAGGGCTCACGTCATGAGGGCTTTAGCGATGATGCTGATGGTGTGCAATGGAACGCAGGTTTGGACCGGGGTAGGAACACGTGGACTCTTGGCGTGAACCTTGAAGGCATGAAATATGGAAAACTCAACTGGCCAATAGCTCGATTCATCGAAGTCGAGAGGCAAGCCCCCGCGTTACCGTGGCTAATCAAACACCTAAGCCATCCTAGTGCCGTTGAACTCTGGTTCGAGAGGGAGGCTTGGCAAGCTGCAGCCCGTCCAGCTATCAAAGAGAGTGCCATCGGCCCTGAACCGCCGGTGTTGCTGAGTGAATTAAATACTGAAACGTGGTTGAAAATCCTTACCGAGGCGTACGAGTGCCTTGACCCTTTACGTGGCCACAGAGGACGTAGGAAACAGATGGTGACATTAAGTCAGGCCGGTCCACGGGAAAAAGAAGTAACACCCCACCTGCAGTTCAAAACAGTGCTAACAGATTTGTCAAACCGAAGCATAGACGCGGCTCTTGAAATAGGTCGAAACACCTTACTGCCTCTTTATACTTTCGTTCGCCTGAGAGTTACTTGCCCTAATGGCACGTGAGAACTCTCGCTAGTTGCTCGCACCCGCGTGACGAAATTCCGTTGAAGCCAGCACGCTCCCGCGCTACGCTATCGCTGGAGATGTAAGAGGTAAAACGGGAGAACTAAGGATGAAAAGACATCAGAAGCGATCGATACGTGAGGTTACGCTAGCGGTGGTTGCGGTAGCACTGTTCGGGTGGATGTTGACCGCGGAACGATGGGACACTGCGGCGGCACAGCAAACAAGCACATTGGCGGATTTTTTCACCGGTCCGCCTCCGAGCGTACTGAACAGCGATGAGGTCGGCAAAGCGCGCGTCCGTCTCGAACCAGGTGCCCGGGCACACTGGCACAGCCACGGATGGGGCCAACTTTTGCTTCCCGAGGAGGGCCGTGGACGCTTCCAAATCCGGAACCAACCGTTACAGGAGTTACGTCCGGGTGAACCGGTGTTTACTGGCGGTGGTGTTGTGCACTGGCATGGGGCCGCGCCCGACCAGTCGTTGGTAATGATTGCGGTGCAAGGTGGGGGAGCGGAGTGGCAGGAACCGGTGAGCGACGAGGTCTACCTCGCCCAACCAACTCCCTAGTTTTCATAAGTGGCTATTACTTCATATTGATTCCAATCCGACCGTTAACTTACCACTTCAAAATGGGGAGAGCCGTCATCAAAACTTATCGTCGCTTCCGCAACGACTCTCCCCATTCAAAGTTTACCTCTACAAATTCCACTTATTTTTCAGCATAGTCCGCGCTTCATCATCATCGGAAACCGGTCGAATATCAACGTCCAACACACCATTCCAATTCATAGCCCATGCTTGAACGGCCTGGAGATCGTCACTTTCACAAATCGCAACACCCCCACCTGCAACAAGATCATGCCAACGACCGATGACCGTTACGCCAGCATGGTCCGACTGGTCATCCGCGTCACTCATTTGGGCAAAATTTTTGTAGGTGTCGTGCCTCGTGTCGGTTGAACTTGACCAATGGATCATAAACTTCATCGTAATACTCCTTCTTAATATGAAAGTGTCAAGGGTGTGCTACTCCACTTAACTCGCTTAGATCTCCTGGCAACCGCGCCCTCGAAAAATCCAGTCAATGCGAGTAGCAGAGCGTATATAAAATATTCTCGTAATGAAAACTTTTTTCTATTCAGTCGGAAATCATAACCGCTGACAACCTTAACTTTTAATTGTCTTTTTGTGATTAATCCAGCGAGCACATTGAACTTCACGTTTACCAGTACAAGAATCGCCGTCTTCCATTACAGTCATGACTAGGTGGACGATTATGAAGAAGATCCGAATCGTGTTTACCCTGTTCATTTCGGCGCTCTGCACAGTTGGCGAACGTGGCAATAACTTTGATAGCACCGTCGTTTATGGGGCCCAGTCCGAAGTCAGTATCCCGGCAACCGCATCCGAATATGCCAGACTCGTCCGCCCTGAACTCGGTGTGGTACCCACGATTGACTGTGGCGATGGCGTGCGGGTCCCGATTCACGTCAATGGCGTGGAAGTGTACGAAGACCAAGAGCGAGGACAATGCGACAATCCTGACTTTAAGGGAGAATGCCGTGTCGGTTCACGTGCTGGACAACTTGAAGGCGTGAACACGGATGGCACTCCTCGTCCTGAAGTGGTCTGGGCCTACCTCTGCCGCTCTCAGGGTGTTGAAGCACTGGCGCAAGGGGTGGCGTCAGTTCAAATGATTGGCCACAATACTAAAACGGGTGCTACTGCATTCTTTGAAGCCCCCGACGCAGACCCTACAAACACGAATGACCAGACGGTCTACCTTAGATTCGACGAAAACGGTCTCTTAGACGGTGAAATGCCAGGACCGGAAGACCCTGATTTTGATGCCGCGTTCATCACACCTCCAATACAGTGCTCGCAGTGTCATCAGGCCGACCCGTTTATCCACGACCCGTGGATCGATGGAGCAAGACTACCGGGCGATCCTACTCAACCGGTCATCCCCGAAGTAGCAAGACCGAACTCACCCTACTACATAGTTGGCGCCCCGGACTGGGATCGTAAAACTGTTCACATTGAGGGCAATGGGTGTGTCTTGTGTCACCGAGCACCTGATCCAGAACGATTTCTCGGTATCGCTGGCCATGATGTGAATAGTTTTATGCCGCCCAATGCGCCGGGCAGCATGATTGAGGACTATGCGGCCATTCGTGCCTGCTACGACAATGGACCGGAAGCCACCCCCGGATGTGACTGGATAGAACCGCCCACCACAACGCCAAGGTAGGCTCCATCACATAGAGTCTCCCCTGGTAGAAATTCCCGTTGCGTCACTAGGGCCATTCTGCATGCTGGGAAAAATTGGCAGCATCTCCGTAATTCCTTGAGAGGCCATGTAATCAGAGGTAGCATGCGATAGATGCGTTAACAGGAGCCCACCTTCATGACCAAGACAATGCGTACGATTTGTGTATTTGGATTAGCAGCCTCGTTAGCAACTGGACTTTCGGCACTAGGTGGATCGGTCATTGCAACCAACGCAGATATCTCCGGTGTAGTCACAAGCACCGATGGACCAGAAGCCGGCGTTTGGGTGATCGCAGAAACGCTCGACTTCGACACTAAATTCAGAAAGATAGTCGTTACGAATGATGCTGGTCGTTTTCTGGTTCCAGACCTACAGGCGGCAGACTACCAAGTCTGGGTTCGAGGCTATGGCTTGGTGGATTCCACGCCCACGTTGGCAAGACCCGGAGATGACCTTTCGTTGACGGCAACAGTCGCCGCGACTCCAGAAGAAGCAGCTTATTACTATCCAGCTAATTATTGGTACTCGCTTCTTGAAGTGCCTTCCGCCGACAATTTCCCTGGTACCGGCCCGAACGGAAACGGCATTGGCCTCGCAATGAAAACACAGGCCGACTGGATCGATCGGATGAAAGATGGCTGCCAGTTGTGTCATCAACTCGGAAACCAGGCGACGCGGGAAATGCCGATGCTCAACATTTCTGACTTCGATTCCACGGAAGCAGCGTGGGAGCACCGCATCAGAGCTGGTGGAGCTGGTCCCGCCATGGTCGCCGAAATTAATCGCATCGGTAGACCGCTCGCAATGCAACTGTACGCGGACTGGACTGACCGAATCAGCAGCGGAGAACTCCCCCCTGTGCCACCAAGGCCTCAGGGCATCGAACGCAACGTCGTCCTGAGCATGTGGGGTTGGGGACATCCGCGTGGCATGGTTCATGACGAAGTGTCGACCGATAAGCGCAACCCGAATGTTAACGCCAACGGACCCATCTATGGTGTCGGTGGAGCTGGTTTAGTGATTACGGATATTGAATCAAATCAGTCGGTACGGTTCGATCTCAATACTCGAATCGAACAACCACGTAGAGGAAATTCTTACCAGGGCTCTTCAAGTAGAACTCCGTCTCTTTATTGGGGGGACGAACCAGCAGGACTCCAAAGTCGAGGCGCACACAATCCGATGATGGATGCAAAAGGTCGTGTCTGGATAACCCAGTATGTGCGACCAAATGAGGTACCGGGGTGGTGCCTTGAAGACTCTGATAATCCATTTGCTGAGTACTACCCAATTCAACACCAACGCGAGTCCAGGCAGTTATCGTACTACGACCCAGAAACTGAAAAATTTGTATTGATCGATACCTGCTACTTTACGCATCACTTGCAGTTCGCTGATGACACCAACGATACGCTATGGCTCAGTGGGTCGACTGAAGCGATCGGCTGGTTAAATACTCGCCTGTATGACGAAACCGGAGACGAGCGTGCTGCACAAGGATGGTGCCCAACCGTAATTGACACTAACGGGGACGGGGTCATCACAAAACCATGGAATGAACCAGACATGGGTGGCGACTATACGTTGACGGCAGGAAATGTCGACATCAACCCGACCCTGGATACAAGAATCGGAAGTCTTGATAAATTTCAGCGCGCCTACGGAGTCATACCTCATCCAGACGGCTCCGTGTGGATATCACGCCGGTACCCCGTTCCGGGACAACTTATTCGACTGGAACTTGGAACAAATCCTCCAGAAACGTGTAAATCTGAAGTGTACGAACCGCCCTATAACCCAACTGGTGACCCGAACGACTGGGGCTACGGCCCACGAGGCATCGATGTTGATCGTAATGGACTGGTGTGGACCGCTCTTGGTGGAAGTGGGCATCTAGCTAGCTTCGATCGCAGTAAGTGCGATGTGTTAAATGGCCCGACTGCCACAGGGCAGCATTGCCAAGAAGGCTGGACACTCCACCAAACACCAGGGCCACGTTTTAAAGGAGCAGAAGGAACGTCTGCGAACGCTGACTACCATTACTACAACTGGGTTGATCAGTTTAATGCCCTCGGCCTTGGTGAAAATGTACCTATCGCGACTGGCACTACTTCTGATGCCTTACTCGCATTGCTGCCCAACACGAACGAATGGGTCGTCATGCGAGTGCCTTACCCGCTGGGCTTCTACAGTCGCGGACTTGACGGCCGGATTGATGATCCGGACGCTGGCTGGAAAGGACGAGGAGTTTGGTCCAGTTTCAATACCGGGTCTACACAACATCTCGAAGGCGGAAAGGGAACAACTAGTGAACTTGTGCGCTTTCAGATCCGGCCTGATCCACTGGCCAATTAATAGAATTACGCGCAAGGTCGTCGTCCGCGGGATACGGAAACACCATGACGAACGGTAGGAAGTTCGATCGGCGAGATTTTCTAAGTGGCATCGGAACGGTCGCGGTCGGGAGTACCCTTGGAACGTCACCTTCAGCTGCCACTGAAAACTCTGTAGAAACATCCATACAACAAGCAGGTACCCGGTACGACTTTGATACGGTCTACAGTCGGATCGGCACCAATTCATCGAAATGGGATCACCAGATTTCCCTTTACGGTCGAGAACATGTGCAAGTAGGTATGGGTACGGCCGACCAAGATTTCAGGTCTGCCCCGGCAATCACAAGAGCGTTACGCGAACGAATCCAGCATGAAAATTACGGATATCTGACGACGCCTCAGTCCTATATCGAATCAATAATCAATTGGAACCAACGGCGCTACAACTTAACAATCGACCCAGACACAATCAGGCATTCGGCCGGTGTACATCCAGCCATCATCAGCACCTTGCGTGCGTTCTGTCCACCTCGAAGCAAAGTACTTGTCCTGGCACCAAGCTACAACGGGTTTTATACGGATATACAAATCGTGGATACCGTCGCTGAAGAGAGTCCTCTTCAACTGGCTAACGGTCGCTACAGCATTGACTTCGACGACTTTGAAAAGCGAATCGATCACGATGTCCATGCTTTTATTCTGTGTAATCCTCAGAATCCAACCGGCAACGTGTGGTCACGTGAAGATCTGATGCGATTAGGCGAGATTTGTACGCGGCGGCGAGTGGTGGTTCTCGCGGATGAGATCCATTGCGACTTTGTGACCACCGGCAACACGTACACTCCATATGCCACGCTCGGTGATGACGACATCGTCAGGAATAGCATTACGTACAAATCCGTCAGTAAGTCGTTCAATTTGTCAGCTATGCGCTGCGCCTACTTGTTCTCGACAAATCGTGAGTACCTCGATCGAATTAGCGGTCCTGGACAACTTCAACAGGACATGAGCACGTTAGCCATCATCGCAGCAGAAGCGGCATATAACGAAAGCGAGGAATGGCTTGACCAGCTCATCGAGTATATTGATGGCACCCAAAGCTTCGTGGAGACATTCATCCGCGAGCGAATTCCATTCGTTAACGTTGTCAAGCCAGAGGGAACGTACTTAAGCTGGTTGGATGTTGGAGAAGCGCTCAATAGAACGGTTGCGTCTGCATCAACGACCACAGATGAATCTATGACACGAGAAGCGGCGTTTCAGCACTATTTGCTCGAACAAGCAAATATCCATATTAACCCCGGTTCCAATTATGGTCTCGGTGGCGCAGGACGCATGCGCATGAACATTGCCACGTCCAGAAAATTGGTCGAAGTTGCATTAACTAATATGGCACACGCATTAACACGTGCGTGAGTCGACCAGTTACTACGGCACGATACGGCTTCCTCTTCTCCTTTGAACTGCCCGCGACAGCACAGTAGGATTCAAAGTTTGTCAGCGTGGTCTGGTGATGTAGTGACCTCTCCATACGACAACTACGAAACAATGGTTTTTAGTGTAGTGACATACGCTCACTTTCTCTCAAGTCACACATGAATACGGGAGTCGAAAATGGCAACAAGCATGACTAAGCTCACCAGGCAAACAGTGCTGATGTTCCTGTGTTTGGTGCTTTCTGGATCAGGACTTACAGCCCAAACTATTAGGCCGTACCCTTCATCTGGCCACGGTGGAAACTACATGTTCAATTACTATTTTCCACCTGCTCCCAGCTCGACCCCCTGGGCACCAGACTGGTCTCCCGATGGCTCATTAATTGCCGTCGCCATGAGCGGTTCCATTTGGACAGTCGACCCTCACACAGGGCATTCAGAAGAAGTGACGTATTCAGAGAAATACCATTCTTTACCGGATTGGTCACCAGATGGGCGCTGGATCATTTATACGGCCGACGATGGAGGGGAGACTATTCAGCTAGAAATAGTCGAAGTCGAAACAGGTCGAACCCATAGCCTAACCAACGACAATTTCATTTACACCGACCCTGTATTTTCTCCGGACGGTAATCAAGTGGCATATGTATCAACGAAACCCAACGGGTACTTTAATGTCTACATTCGTGAAATTGAGGAAGGGCAATGGCGTGGAGAGGAAATCGCGGTAACGCGAGACCACGCATACCCAAATGACCGTCTTTATTTCGGATCCTGGGACATGCACATCACCCCAGCATGGCTCCCCAACAACAGAGAACTCTTGATCGTGTCGAACAGGGACGTCTCGCTTGGCTCCGGAAACGTGATCCGGATTCCCGCGACCCCGAACGGCATCGAGGAAGCCGAAACAGCCCTCGTCGAACAAACGCTGTACCGTGCCCGCCCAGATGTTTCAATTGATGGCAAGCGGTTTATATATTCCTCGACCCGCGGCGCAGCCGATCAATTCAGCAACCTTTACGTACAACCAACTACAGGCGGAGAACCATATAAGCTCACATTTTTTCAGCATGACGCGTTTCATCCACGTTGGTCACCCGATGGAGAATGGATTGCCTATATCTCAAACGAGGGTGGCTTACCACAGCTAGCGCTCCTCGAAACTTACGGTGGCGAGCAACGGGCTGTACCTATCACCACTAGGAAATGGAAACGGCCGATGGGGCTTCTGTCCGCACGCGTTCACACCGAGGGTTCGAGGGAAACAACAGGAGCCCGTATTCACCTAACGGCAGCCGACGGCAAGTCATATGCCCCTACCGACGCGTACGCACGTGTAAGTGCAACCGGAGACAGAATTTTCCATACAGACGGCGACTTCACCGTGGAACTTCCAGTTGGGCGTGTTGAATTAACGGTCGTCAAAGGCTTCGAATTTACATTTCAGGAAATTGAAGCAGATATCACTGAAAATCAAATTACGATGCTTTCGGTAGAACTTGAACCAGTTACTGACATGGCAGCGACAGGATGGTTCGATGGTTCGACGCATGTCCACATGAACTATGCGGGAAATTTGCACAACACCCTTGATAACCTAATGATGATGTCGGCAGCGGAGGACCAAAATGTCGTACTGGCGCAAATAGCCAACAAGGACAATAGAATTCTCGACTACCAGTTCTTTGTTCCTGGTGGTAACGCCCATCCGCTTTCAACCTCAAACCGCATGCTCGTAGTCGGTCAAGAGTACCGACCGCCCTTCTACGGACATATCTTCATGTTCGGCATGAAAGACCATTTAATCTCGCCTTTCACAACAGGATATGAAGGCACAGCCATTGAAAGCTTGTACCCCAGCAACACGGACATGTTTCGCAAAGCACTAAGACAAGGTGCGTGGGTCGGATACGTTCACGCGTACGGTGGGGAGAGTGACCCACTTGAGGGGAATCTAGGCGGCGCGAAGGGCGCCATGGTCGACGTGGCTCTAGGCACCACTGACGCTATTGAATGGTCGGAAGCAAGTCGCGCAGGATTCTTTCCGGTTTATGCCATGTGGAACAACGGCTTGAAAGTCACCGCGGTCGGAGGGGAAGACTCGATCAGTAGCCTACACCAAAGCAATCTCGTGGGTTCGGTTCGCACTTTCGTCTATACAGGTGCACAAGGCCTCAACATGCAAGCCTGGTTTAATGGAATGCGTAGTGGACGCGCCTTCGTATCCACTGGACCGCTTCTTGAGTTTACGATTGACGGAAAATTACCTGGGGAAACCGTCTCCCTTCCAAGTAGTGGTGGAACCATCGAGATAGCTGCTCGTGTGCGGTCGGTTGTACCGCTTGAAAAAGCTTCCTTGGTCTACAACGGTCAAATTATTGATGAGATTTCTTTCGAAGGAAATCGAAAGAATTTGACTTACGCGAAGTCCATCGAAGTCAATCAAAGCGGTTGGTACCATCTTCGAGTTGAGGGCGCCGAGGCAGACCGATTTCCTTTTGATGCGAAATACCCACAGGCCTTTACAAACCCTGTCTGGATCGAGGTCGGAAACCGACCCGTGAGAGACCGCAGCGCAGCAGAATATTCAATACGCTGGATCAATAAACTCCGCCAGATGGCTGAAGAATGGCCAGGATGGCGGTCACAGACTGAACGAGACCATGTCTTTGCGCAATTCGACGAAGCAAAAAAGATCTATCAAGGATTTGCAGAAGAAGCCGAGTAGACCGTCACCTCACTACAGGGTCGCATAAAACTGTGGCGAGCGGAGTCCCATCAACTGTTTGTCGTTTCTCATGGCTCGGCATCCACTTCAGCCTTGAGCTGACCGTCGAGGAAAAACATCGCGAAGGGTAATAACGCGGCGACCATGAGTCTGGCACCCCAACTCTTCGACCGGCCGCGATTGATCACGCCTTCACCAACGAGCATGGCAAGCCAGACAAACAGTCCTCCGTGAATCGAACCCACAACGCTTACTGCCACCGGTAAGTCGCCTACATACTTAAGAGGCATCGCCAGAAAAAGCAGTAGGAGATAAGAAATTCCTTCGAGAAACGCGACCGACCGAAGGCGCGACGCCGGCGAACCGAAATACCTTTGGATAGTAATTATTCGCATAAACGAACCAGATTCTAGAGCAGCTACCAATTGCTGACCACCGACGAAGTTATGATTCCCAATAAACAACGACTCGCGCCCAAAAGGCTACCAGGTAGACGAGTTTAAGTGACTACATCGACAATAATCAGCGCTTAGCCCTTTGTAACCCGTTATAATTTCCGCAGTCTCGGCACCACCCAACGGAGGAAGAAACCATGGTCCGGAAACGATTTTTGATTGCCAGTCTCGTCAGCACCGCGCTCTCTATACCGGCTCTGACCAGCGCGGCAGAGTACCACCATGTTCATATCACTTCCGCGAGCCCACTGCAGGCAGTCGACTGGTATACGCGGCACATGGGGTGCGAGCCGGTCACTGACCGTAACGACGCCGCAAATTGTTACGGAGTGGAAGTTATCTTCGTCCCTCAAATCACCACCGGTACCAGTCAAGGAACTGGCATCGATCACATCGGGTTTTCAGTAACGGACCTACCGGCCAAAATGGCCGAATTGGAAGACGTCGGTGTTCGTGGTTCAGGTGTTCGTCTTCAACGTAATGACGATGGTTCAACCTGGCGTGAAGTACCGGGTCTTTTCAAAATCGCCTTTGTCTTCGACCCTTGGGGCACACGCATTGAGATGGTCGAAGATCCCGAGACACTTGGGTTCCACCACGTACATCTCAGTGCTGCTAACCCTGAGCAAACTCTAGCCTGGTATCGCGACGTCATGGGAGGCACACCGGATAGCCTCAAGGGCCAACTCGACGGACTGAAATTTGGAGATGTTTGGTTTCTCGTGTCCCAGAACCCCGAGGGGATGCCGGGTAGTACCATCGAACGAGCCATCGACCATGTTGCGTTCGTCCTCGACGACCTCGACAGTGCAGTTGCTGATTTCAGACAACAGGACGTTCGCTTTGAGCAGGAACCAGCAATACCAGAAGGTGGCCGCACCTCTGCTAAGCGTGCCTTTCTAGCCGGTCCTGACAACGTACGTGTAGCAGTCGTCGAAACAGGCTTTGCAGGTATCGACTCTGACATTGGTTCAGCCATCCTCACCGCCGACGCACTCGGAAGCTACGATACGCCGGAGACGCCGTGGGGTGAACCCGATCTTCAGGGCATCTGGACCAGTAGTTCGGCAGTCGGCATTCCTTTCGAACGCCCAGAAAACGTCGACACCACCGAAGTAACGGCAGACGAAGCGATCGCACGACATGAAGGACGCCTACTTGGCGGTATTTGGGGCTACGAACGCGAATGGCGTGACACCACACTTGAGTACGGCTCGGCCGTCTCTACCCAAGCCGCAATGGTTATCGATCCTCCTGATGGTCGACTACCGCCACGCATCACAGAGGAAAATACCCAAGCGTTAGCTGGAGATGAACGCACTGAAAGCCCCACTACTGCCACTGCGAGGCCTGCTTCTCCATCTCCTTACGGTGTGCCGGCCGGCCCCGAAGATCTTTCAACCTGGGTTCGCTGTATCACCCGTGGCCTTATCCCCACACCAGGTGGCTACAATAACGGCCTGCAGATCGTGCAAGGACCTGGGTTCGTCGCCATCACGCGTGAAATGGTCCACGAAACACGTATTGTTCCCACGACTCCGCAACCGCAGCTCGGAGAAAATGTCACTGGCTATCTTGGAAGTTCCCGCGGCCACTGGGACGGAGATACCTTGGTGGTCGAGACGACTAACTTTAACGGTGGCGCCTCGTTCCGTGGTTCAAGCGAAAATCTGAGCTTAACGGAACACTACACTCGCGTCGGCCCCGCTACGCTTGAATACAAGTTCACACTCGACGACCCTACGGTCTGGACCCAACCGTGGACAGCAATGTTTCGGTGGGACCTAGACGAGAGTCAATACGAATTAGTTGAGTACTCCTGCCACGAAGGAAACTATGGCATGAACAATATCCTGAGCGGCGCACGAGCAACGGACGCCGGAACTACTGGACGCTGACTCGATCGAAACGGAACTCTGCACCCCTCTACTCTCAAGAGTGAACTTATCGGCATGTTCCCTGTTGCCCATAAGGAAACTCGAATAGATGAAAGGTAGATACATGTCTAAGCTAGCTTCGCTTTTCATCATCGTTTCGCTGTTTGTGACGAATGGCATGGCGTCGGCACAGTCAGTTAATGCGGGACGCGGAGAATTACCGCTGACAGTCCCCTCTAATTACAACCGTGATTCCGCATGGCCGCTCATCGTTCTTTTACACACATATGGTCGTACTGGTGCAATTCAAGAAGAATATATGGGACTTGGCGACTTAGCCGACTTTTATGGGTTCATCATGGTCGCTCCAGACGGAACACCGTCCAGCGCAGACAACAACCCTCTGTTTTGGAACGCATCCAGCGCCTGTTGCAACTTTGACGGCCGTGAACTCGACGACTCAGCTTATCTTGCCAATCTTATCGATGAAGTTAAATCAGGCTATCGAATCGATCCCAAGCGTGTTTATATCATTGGGCACTCAAACGGCGCATTTATGGCACATCGTATGGCGCATGACCATCCGGCTGGCATTGCGGCCATCGCAAGTCTCGCTGGCGCCGATCAAACGGTCGAGCGTCCGACACCCTCGCACCCAGTCCATGTCTTACAAATCCACGGTGACGCCGATACAGCTATTGCCTATGGCGGCGGAGAAATCAATGGTGTGACGTACCCAAGTGCTACACAGTCAGTCGAACGGTGGGCTGAACGCAATGGATGTGCAATGACTGGCGCTGATGTTGGTACTCTTGATTTGGACCGCAGTGTGGCAGGTCTGGAGTCCACAGTGACTCGCTTTACCACCGGATGCAAACCGGGTGGGTCAGCGGAACTCTGGACGATCAATGGCGGCGCACATATCCCTGAACTTTCTCAGCATTTTACGCGACTCGTTGTGGAGTGGTTGCTAGCACACCCTAAGCCCTAGCAACTACCGTCGCAAACGACACCAATGAGGGTCGCCGCACCACTAACAACCGTCATCAGAAAAACTATGGCAGCAACTCCGCTAGCGTTGAAACGGCACCAACTTTCGGATCCAACCATCACCTTTAGTTAATAGGTACAACTCACCCGTTGAATCAGTCCCGAGACGCAGATCAACGCGATCGCCCGGTCCATAGGTATTAGCAAACCCAGCAACTTCGACCAAATCCTGCTCACGCTCATCAATCACCAATCTAATCTCTGTGATTTCTTTAGGTTGCTCATCATCAATCGCATCTGTCTCAATACTGAACAATCGACCACGCGGAAAGTCAGCGAACACGTACTTGCCACGAAGTTCAGGGATCGCCTGCCCTTGATAGACAAAGCCTCCGCCGACGGCATTGCCTTCATCGTGGTCGTACTGCGCAATCGGATAGACAAACTCCTGGTCATCTGTTGTTGGTAAGGGAAACGCGGGACCTGGGCCGCGACCTACAGCATACCCAGTGGCAAACGTTCCTTCACGAACACGCCAGCCATAGTTCGCGCCAGCACGACCGAGATTAACTTCCTCAATCTGGTTCTGTCCGATATCACCAATGAACATTCGGCCATCCGCGTCCCATGAAAAATGCTGAGGATGTCGCAATCCGTAAGCCCAAATTTCAGGCGCAACATCAGCATCACCAACAAACGGATTGTCGGGCGGAATACCGTACCCTTTCGTCCTGTCTCCGCCCAGCGGATCAATTCGAATAATTGCAGCCTGCGGAACTTCGAGCGATTGACCGTAATCACGTGGGTCGTGCGCTGCTCCTCCGTCGCCAAGACAGGCATAGAGCAATCCATACTCTGGTGACTCTGGTCCTACATGAGGATTGAATGCAATGGTTCCAATGTTGTGATTTGGTGCGAACTGGCCAATCCGAAAAACTTCCCGTGAAGTACCGCGAAAAACATTCGCGGTCGGGTCACTCGCCGTCCATTCTCGAATTACACTTTCGTGACTTTCTGCATCATCCTCCAAATAATCCGCGACTCCTGTGTCTGAACTGGCACTGTAGGCAGTGTAAAACTTGCCATACCCAGGTGTACCTTCCAAACCGAACTGCGGATGAAATGCCACACTGGCAAGGCCAGTCTCATTAGGAAACATCGAATCATCGAACCCGATGCCTTGCTGCCGTAAATCAAGGAACACTGTTGGGGTCGCACCACTCTCATCTGTCAGGTACAGCGGGCCGCGTAAATCGTTAATCGCCAGTCTCCCCGTCCCATCGCCGATCGGAACAAGATACTGAATACGTGCATACGCTGGATTGGTCTGGCCACCATCACTTGAGTCCACGGTTCGTGGAACTCGAACAAATTCATCAACGCCAACAACCAGATTACCTTTCTGGATAGTCTCTCGAATCGGATCCTCAAGTCGCCCGGATTGACCACGAACGACAACACTCAATTGAAACACGCTCAAGAAAACGACGAAACTGCTTATTGCTAGCACACGCATCAAGTAAGTATGAATCATTGAACTGTCACCATTCCTGTAAGCACTAATTTCTGAGCCCGGCGCCCCTCTTGCGCCTCCGCCGTATACAAATTCCCCTGACTATCAATCGCAAGATGGTGCACGCCACCAAATTGACCAGGCTCCAATCCTTGCTCTCCAAACGAATCAAGTACTTCGAGTGTCTGACGATCAAGAATATGAATACGGTTGTTACCTAAATCCGCCACAAAAACGAACTGCTGCATCGGATCCGGCGAAAACGTAAGGCCCGCCACTGAGTTCGCATTCGCATTACGGTTCACAAACGCTTGGGTCTGATACGTTCCATCAATCGAAAAAACCTGAATGCGATTGAGGTCTCTGTCCGACACATATACACGTCCATCATCCGACACTTCGATTCCGTGGACAGTGCCAAACTGCAAAGGTCCTAACTCCGCATCTACCGGGGGTTGCTCAGCAGATGCATCGACCGGTTCATTTTGGAAGGCGCCCCACATCCTCTTGTATGCGCCCGTATCCGCATCGAACACAATTACTCGCCGGTTCCCATACCCGTCCGCGACAAACACTTCATTGGTATCGCTATATACCGCCGCCTCAGACGGTCGGTTTAGATTCTCGGTGTCCGTATTACCTCCACTCGTATTCCGCCCACCAATTTGCATGACGAGTTGACCATCCCGAGTGAATTTCAACAGCATGTCATCCGAGGATTCACCACCACCGTTACCACCAAGCCAGACGTGGTCGTGATTATCAACTTCAATTCCGTGTTCATTCGCCGGCCACTCGTATCCATCGCCTGGACCACCCCACCCCTGGACAAAATTGCCTTCTGAATCAAATTCGAGCACAGCTGGCGCAGCGTTTCCGCGTTGCTCTTCATCAACGGAACGAGGCCGGTGATAAATCCAGACATGGTCACGTGAATCGACATCAACCGACGCAACCGAACCAAGCACCCAATCGTTGGGTAACATCGGCCACGATGGGTCAACTTCAAATTGCGGTACGAGACGCTCATTCATCGGCATCTGGTCCGCATCTGCCTGCTGTTCTAGCTCTGATGCTGGTTGACACCCAACGGCAACAACCAACAGTGGCATTATCACGGCAAGAAAGTTAGACATCTGTTGTCGTTTCATAATGCTAAAGATACACGCTCATCACTCCATTCGGATGATTCCGAGTAGTAGAGAAAGCACTATTTTCGGCCCTGCGGCACCCCAAATGACATAAACTGGAATTAATTACCTAATCTACTTCTCGTAGAAACCATGCTCTGCTTGTCGAAAGGCCTCACCGTGCTTGCTCGTGCTCGTTACTTATTTGTCTTGCCCCTGTCCGTTCTGTTGTTCTCCTGCGCCTCAGACCCTGCGTCCAACATAAACACTGGGGCATCCGGTACGACACCAGAAACCGAAGACCAACGGATACTCAATGCGCTCGGGCAAGCCCTCGCCCAAAATGTTTTGGGCGCAGATTTGTCAGAAGAAGAACTTGGCTTCGTGCAGCGTGGCCTAGCCGACGCAGTTCTCGGACAAGACGCCCTCGTCCCGCTCGCCGAATATGGACCGCAAATTCAAGGGTTCATGCAACAACGAATGGCCAGTGCAGCCGAAGGCGAATTGGCACTCGCCAATGCCTTCATCGAAGAACAAGCAAGTCTTGAGGGCGCTGAACGTACGGAGTCAGGAATCGTCATCCAAGAAATGACCGCTGGCAGCGGTCCCTCTCCATCAGCCGAAGACACCGTACAAGTCCACTACCATGGAACCCTTCGTGACGGTACCGTCTTTGACAGTTCAGTAGACAGAGGTGAACCCGCGACATTTCCATTGACTGGAGTAATCCCGTGTTGGACGGAAGGACTCCAACACATCGGCGTTGGTGGAAAAAGCCGGCTTGTCTGCCCTCCCGACCTTGCGTACGGGCCACAAGGACCACCAGGAATTCCTGGAAATTCGGCACTAGTGTTTGAAGTCGAACTCCTTGAAATCGTCGAAAATTAATTTCCGCACAGTCGAAAATATCCATCGGGAGATGCGGACCAAACAGGTTCTATGCCCCTTCAGTTCCTCGTCCCCACCACCAGGAGGCACGTTAAACTCACGCCATGTCGTCTCCTAAAAAATCCGTTCGCATCGCACCGGCCAACCGAAACGATGTAGCCAAGTTACTGACACTGATACGGGAATTGGCTGCCTATGAACACATGTCCGATCAAGTCATTGCCACAGAAGCAGACCTCAGTCGCGCTTTGTTTTCCTCGCCGCCCCAAGCGGAGGCAGTTCTCGCATGGCACGACAACGAAGTTGTTGGCTTCGCACTGTACTTCCACACTTTCTCAACGTTCGTTGGAAAACCAGGCCTATATCTCGAAGACCTGTTTGTCCGTCCAACGTATCGACGGCACGGCATTGGACGACAATTACTCGCCCATCTGGCCCAACTCGCTGTGACTCGAGGGTGCGGCCGTTTTGAATGGTCGGTTCTTAACTGGAATAAATTGGCTATCGGAATCTACCAAAAGGTAGGCGCATCACCCATGAATGAGTGGACCGTCTATCGTCTCTCTGGAAACACGCTCTCTGCGTTAGCGTCTGAATCCGGATAGTAGCCAACACCGTACGGCCGGGGCCATTGCCCACAACCTTCAACCCACACTATCGCATCGATACGAACAATTATTGGTCTCGAAAATAATCGTCCGTATGGTCCAGCCAGTCCTGGCGAGGCGGACAGAAAATATCCAGATCCAATGTTTCCTCAAGTGCCTCCGCCTTATGCGGTACGTTCGCTGGGAGATGCAATACCTCCCCGGCGGCGACATCAATAACCTGTGAAAACTCCTCACCCACCCAAAACCGAAGCTTACCTTTCAAGATATAGGTAAGTTGCTCGTTGTGGTGAGAATGTTCTGGCACAATCGCACCCTCTTTCAAATACACATGCGCCACCATGACCTGCTCACCAGTAACAATTCGGCGGTCGATCCGATTCGTTACCGGTTCTTTTGGCATCGTATCCCACGTAAACTTCGTGACAACATTTGCATTGGACATACCTCGAATTTTACCGTCGCACGCCAGGGGATTTATAGCTACAGTTCGCTCAATCATCCAAAAAAGAACAAGAAGACCCAGCAGTGCCAGCGTAGGCCGACACTAGTTGCATGACCTCGGCTAATTGATCGTCCGAACATTCTTTCTGCATCCGCTCAAATAATTCTCGCTCTTCAACCTGGATGTGCGTCCGAAGTTGCTCTCCAAATGATCGCAACTGGTCAGACACCCGCTCATCACACCCAGTCGAGAGTTTGTCAATCATTGCGCGCATCACCCGGTGGTCGTCACAAAGGGTCTGTAGAAGCGGTTGCCACGGCGCGCCACCCACTGTTGACCACTTCAATAATCGTGGAAATAGCTCAACTTCTTCAAACTTAAAATGTGACTGTAATTCGTTCTGAAAAAACAGAAGTAATCGCTCAGATTGCCCCCGCACGGCTGATGGCCACGGACTTCGAGGATTCGTTGACCGTCCAAGAATAAGCCGCTGGGCGATCACTAACCCATTATGATGTTCTCTCGAGAGAGGAACTAAAGCGGGATGCCGTTTCATTTTTCTCCCATCACTTCATTTTGACTGTAATCCAAACGTACTCTTGATTATTTTGCTCCACACAAACAATTCTCGCTTCAGTCCACCCGCCGAGCAAAATCACTCAACCTATTTCTATAAATATTGACCCCTGTAGCAGACAGTTGTAGGCTCGCCTCATCACTGTTCAACGTTAGAGGAGAAACCATGACGGCATCCAGACGCCTCGTCCCAATCGTTTTTGTCATCTTGGCCCTAATCACCGTCGGAATGTCTATTGTTCGGACCAACGCCGAACAAGCGGCGACCATGACTGAGGCTGCTCAGTCTTTCTTGGAAACATTGACACCAGCTCAGCGTGACGCCGCGATGTTCTCTTTTAACGGCGAAGACAGAGTTGACTGGCACTTCATTCCACGCGAACGGAAAGGCGTTCCTCTGAAAACAATGACGTCAGGGCAGCGTGAAGCTGCACTCGCACTCGTCCAAGCGAGCCTTAGCGCGGAAGGCTATGACAAATCTGAGCGAATCCGACAACTCGAACAGATTCTCTACGAGCGAGAAGGTCGGGACATCAGGGATACCGAACTTTATTTTTTCATGATATTTGGTGAACCGTCGACAACGGGAACGTGGGCATGGCGCTACGAAGGTCATCATATTTCTCACAGCTGGACGGTGATCAATGGTGAGCTGAGTTCGACTACACCACAATTTTTTGGCGCGAACCCAGGGTACGTCCGCGAAGGCCATAGCGCAGGCGAACGCGTCCTCGGCCGCGAAGAACATCTGGCGCGAAGCCTTCTTGGAACTCTTTCCGGTAACAACCTGGAAGCTGCAATGCTTTCTGATGAGGCTCCACAGGATATTTTGACCTCTGCGGAACGACAAGCTGCAATGCAGGAGGATATCGGTGTCGCGTACTCTGATTTAAATAGCTCACAACAAGAAATGCTCTGGACCTTGATTGAAGAATATGCAGCTGTACAACCAGTGCAGATCGCCGAAGAGCGTCTTGGAAAAGTACGTGCCGCCGGACTGAACAACATCAAATTCGGCTGGATGGGTGGCTTATACGAAGGCGAACCTCACTACTACCGTATTCAAGGCCCAACATTCCTCATCGAATACGACAATGTTCAGAACGAGGCAAATCACATTCATAGCGTCTGGCGTGACTTTGACGGAGACTTCGGACGAGACATGCTTGCCGCCCACTACAGAGCTCGTCCACATAACATTCGTAACGCTGACTAAAGAAAGCCTCATATAAGACAAACTCGAGCTCGTTGGTCATGGCGTATAGGTATACGCATGACAGGTTGACAGCGACAGCTCAACATTCAGACGGCGTTAACGTTAGTCAGCTACGCATCATGTTGTAACGCACACTCGACGCGTCATGATCAACCTGTGACGAAGGGCGATCGAGTTCCCGCTCACATCACGGTCGTTCGCTGAAAGTTGTATGCCTGGGCAACAAAACCTGAAGTCTCCATACGCATCAGCTCCAACCTTGCCCCAACCGAACTGAATCACCCAAGGACATCTCATCAAGCGATTAATTGCTTATAAGAGGTTCAGGTGACATCCGTATCGTAGTGGTGCCACACACAAAAAACTGCGTGATAGAATCGTGAATAATGCGGTAGGCCAAGGATATCAGCTCAGAAACCCCTTTTATGGTGAGTGTAGCTCAATGGTAGAGCGCCGGTCTGTGGCACCGGATGTTGCGGGTTCAATCCCCGTCACTCACCCCATTTTCACCATACCATCCAGTAATAGATCTGGCAGTACCGACTCCCCCCGGGAGAACTTAGACAGCTACCACGAAACGTTTCATCATCACCTCATAGCGCACTATACTTTCGCCCCATGCCTACTCGTGTTCATAAAGCACTTGCTGACTCACCGAATATTGTGTTTCCCGGAGTCTATGACGCACTGTCGGCAAAAATAGCTGAGCATGCCGGGTTCCAACTCGTTTTTGTGTCTGGATACGCGGTTTCAGCGACATTGATCGGAGAACCCGACTTCGGTCTTCTTACTCAAAGTGAGGTCATCGAGCGTGCTCGTCAGATTTGTCGAAGCATCAATATTCCTGTGATTGTCGATGCAGATACCGGATATGGCAATCCACTAAATGTCATCAGAACCGTAGAGGAACTTATCGATGCCGGTGCCGCAGGCTGCTTTCTAGAAGACCAACAATGGCCGAAAAGGTGCGGTCACATGCGTGGGAAAAAAGTTATTCCAAAAGATGAATACCTCAACAAGATTCGTGCAGCAGTCGATGCCAAGCAGGACGCTGATTTTTTTGTCGTTGCCCGCACGGACGCTATTGCAGCTCTCGGTATCGACGCCGCTATTGAAAGGGCTGAGGCGGCAAAAGCCGTTGGAGCAGATGCAACATTTATCGAAGCGCCTCGTAACCTTAATGAACTCAAAGAAGTCGCTCGCCGTGCGCCAAAACCAACCGTGGCGAACATGATCGAGCAAGGTCGAACACCAGTCCTCCCACAACAGGAACTTGCCGATCTCGGCTTTCAACTCATTCTCTATCCTTTGACTGGTCTCTATGCCTCCGCGAAAGCGCTTGAGACCGTCTACACCCACCTCCAAACCAACGGCACGACGGCCGGGCACGAGGATCAATTGCTTCGTTTTGAACGATTCAACGACCTCATCGGCGTGAACCAAAAATACGCTGAAGCAAATAAATACGACAAAAAAGAAGACTAGCTTCCCCCCCAAGACCAACGATATAATCTCGCTCCCTGCTGCACGACACGGAGGTAACACGTGAAAGTTCCTGTCAGTATCACGGTCAACGGGCGACTCTATGAACGCGAGGTAGAGCCACGCCTTTTATTAGTCCACTTCATCCGGGACTTAGGGGCACTTACCGGTACAAAAGTTGGTTGTGACACTAGTCAGTGTGGTTCGTGTACCGTCCTGCTTAATGGCGTCTCTGTAAAATCGTGTACCACGCTGACAGTTCAAGCCGACGGTACCGACGTCACAACAATTGAAGGACTTGCCAACGGAGATGTGTTGCATCCACTCCAGGAAAGCTTCTGGAATAAACATGGTTTGCAATGTGGTTTCTGTACGCCCGGCATGATCATGGCGTCCCACGAACTACTTCGGTCTAATGCAGACCCGAGTGACACCGAAATTCGTCACGGCCTTGAGGGAAATATGTGTCGGTGTACCGGTTACCAAAACATCGTACGCGCTGTTCACGATGCAGCTGCAGCAGGGAAACAATCATGAGTGCGCGCATCTTTGGATCTGGCATTCGCCGACGAGAAGACCCCCGACTGATCACAGGCAGTGCTACCTATACCGACGACATCACATTGCCCGATATGGCGTACGCAGCAATGTTGAGAAGTCCGCATGCTCATGCCACGATCAAGAACATTGATACAAAAGCCGCGGTAGCTGCTCCTGGCGTGGTCGCTGTCTACACCGGGGCTGACATTGAAGGTCAACTAGAACCCGTGCCTTGCGCTTGGCTGTTACCTGACTCAGATCTAAAGATTGCCGGATACCCCTGTATTGCGAAAGACGTAGTTCGTTACACTGGTGACATCGTCGCTGTCGTCGTGGCCGACAACCGTTATCAAGCCTACGATGCCCTCGACTTAATCGAAGTGGACTATGACCCACTGCCAACCGTCATCAATCCTAAAGCGGCCGCAAAAGCTGATGCTCCGCAATTGCATGACGACATTGAAGGCAACCAGGCCTTTCACTGGACCGTGACCGGTGGAGACGTTGATGCTGCGTTCGCTGAGGCAGAAACGAACGGCATCATCATTAAAGACCGGATCCTCCAGCAGCGTCTAATTCCGAACGCCATGGAAACAAGGTCCGCCGTGGCCCAGTACAACCGTGCATCTGGTGAACTTACTCTCTGGAGTACAACCCAAAACCCGCACATTGCACGTTTCCTCTGTTCAGTAGTGACGGGTGTCCCCGAAGACAAGCTTCGTGTTATTGCGCCAGAGGTTGGCGGCGGTTTCGGAAGCAAAATTGCGGTCTATCCAGCAGATTTTCTGACCATTTTTTGCTCCAAATCATTAGGGCGTCCCGTGAAATGGACCGAAACCAGAAGTGAAAACTATCAGGCAACAACACATGGACGAGACCATGTGCAAGACGTCGAACTCTCAGCAACAAAAGAAGGGGAAATCACCGGCCTCCGTTGCACTGTGTATGCCGGAATGGGAGCCTACCTTTCAACAGCGGCGCCGGGGATCCCCACAATTCTTCATGGATTAATGCTATCCGGTTGCTATACGGTACCGGCCGTCAAAGAAGACGTCTACGGTCTCTACACAAACGGAGTTCCAGTCGAAGCCTATCGAGGCGCTGGGCGTCCGGAAGCAACCTTCATGCTTGAAAGGCTGATTGACGTCCTTGCCGCGAAACTCAATCTAGACCCAGCCGCTGTGCGACAGAAAAACTTTATTCCAAAGTTTGATGACGGGCATGATGTTGTAACTGGCTTGACCTACGATAGTGGTGACTACCCCGGAGGTCTAACAAAGTTACTTGAACACACCGACTACAAAACGCTGCGAGCCAAACAAGCCGAAGGTCCCATCAACGGTAAATACACGGGTATCGGTATCTCTTCCTACGTCGAGATCTGTGGCCTTGGACCATCGCAGGTCGCCGGCGCGATCGGTTTTCAGGGGGGACTCTGGGAAAGTGCCATTGTCCGGGTCCACCCGACGGGTAAAGTCCATGTCTTTATTGGTGCCTCTCCGCACGGACAAGGCGAGGAAACCACGTTTGCGCAAATCGTCGCGAGTGAAATCGGTGTCGACGCAAACGATGTGAAGATCTTCCACGGCGACACCGACAACACCCCGATGGGCTGGGGCACTTACGGAAGTCGCACGACAGCGGTTGGTGGTGCCGCGCTGGCCGTAGCCGTACGCAAGATCCGTGACAAAGCGAAAGTCCTTGCTGCACATCTCTTAGAAGCCTCGGCCGAAGATATGGAGTATGCCGACGGTAAGTTTTTTGTGAAAGGTTCGTCTGACAAATCTAAAACGATTCAAGACGTTGCCTTAATGGCCAATGTTGCGTGGGACCTTCCTGAGGGAATGGAAGCTGGCCTGGAAGCTTCAACGTTCTACGACCCACCAAACTTTGTGTTTCCTTACGGCTCACATCTTGCCGTCGTTGAAGTCGATACTGAGACGGGGCATGTCGAACTAATTAAATACACCGCTCTCGATGACTGCGGCCCGCAAATTAACCCTGTGATTGTCGAAGGACAAGTCCATGGCGGTGTAGTCCAAGGCATTGGACAAGCGCTCTGGGAAGAAGCCGTCTATGACGATAGCGCGCAACTTACGACTGGAACGATGCTCGACTACGCGCTCCCGCGGGCGGACAAGTTGCCTCCGATCGAGGTCATCTCCACCGTCACGCCATCCCCCCATCACCCATTGGGCGTCAAGGGTGTTGGCGAAGCCGGCACAATCGCATCAACGGTCACAGTCTATAACGCGGTAATGGATGCCTTAAAACCGCTTGGCGTCACGTCCATTGACATGCCGTTCACACCTGAACGAGTGTGGCGAGCTATTCAAGACGCGAAAGGAAATTAGGTCATGTTTTCTGCCGATTTCGACTATTTCCGTGCTGGCTCAGTGGCTGAAGCCGGTGAACTCTTAGCCAAACATCCCGGCGCCAAATTGCTGGCAGGCGGGCACAGCCTTATCCCTCTACTCAAGCTTCGGCTTGCTGCCCCCGGGGCCGTCATTGATATCGGTCGCATTGCCGATCTACAGGGAATCTCGGTTGCTGACCAACTGACAATCGGTGCACTGAGTACACATGCTGAGATTGCCTCATCAAGTGACGTGCAGCAGCATGCCGCAGCGTTAGCTGACGCGGCAAGTCAAGTCGGTGACCCAGCTGTACGAAATCGTGGCACCATTGGTGGTAATGTCGCGCATGCCGACCCTGCATCTGACCTCCCAACGGTCCTCGTATCTCTCGGAGCCACTGTAACTATCCTCGGACCTGACGGTAAACGCTCGGTCAATATTGCTGATTTTTTTCAGGGCGTTATGATGACCTCGCTCGGGGACAATGATTTGATTACCTCTATTCAAATTCCCACAGCATCAGCCGATCAAGTAACGGCCTATGCGAAATTTTCCCATCCGGCATCCCGCTATGCGGTCATTGGTGTCGCCGTCACGCTCACCATCACGAACGGCACCTGTTCTGACGCATCAATAGCCATCGGTGGTTTGGTGCCTACTCCCACGCGATGTAAAGCCGTGGAAGATGCCTTGCGTGGCCAGCCGCTGTCCACTTCAACTATCGCTACTGCCGCGTCCACCGTAATCAACGATCTCGGCGACGATCTTCTTGGTGATGTCTTTGCGTCCGCGGAGTATCGTAAAGCCGTTGCCCACGTCTATGTCCGTCATGCATTGACGACCGCGGCAAAACGTGTGAAATAGGAGAACGTGTCGATACCGACTCCACCCCCGACGATGCCCTTACCCTCATCGATCGGTGACCTGCAGCAACAACTTGCTGATCACGAATACATCGCTGATCCAGGACTCGCCACATCGATTTACCTCGCCTTAAAACTCAACCGACCGCTCTTGCTTGAAGGCGAGGCTGGTGTCGGAAAAACAGAGGTTGCGAAAGTGCTGGCTGCAACCACCGGAACAAGAATCATCAGACTTCAGTGCTATGAAGGTCTTGATATTACCCACGCGGTCTACGACTGGAACTACGCGCGCCAACTCATTGAAATTCGTCTCGCGGAAGGGCAAGGGGATACCGCGCAGACTCGAGACGAGCGCGTTCGGCAACTGTTTGGACCGGACTTTCTGATCGAACGCCCACTCCTCCAGGCCCTGCGTTCGCCAGGCGATCAACGCATCGTTCTTTTAATTGACGAACTTGACCGAGCAGACGAAGAATTTGAAGGCTATCTCTTAGAGTTTTTATCAGATTTTCAAGTCACGATCCCAGAACTTGGAACGGTAAAAGCCAACGCACCCCCAATAGTCATCATCACATCGAATCGCACCCGCGAACTTCATGATGCGCTGAAGCGCCGATGTCTCTATGCCTGGATCGACTACCCTGACTTTGAGAAGGAACTCCGAATTGTCATGACGAAAGTTCCCGAGGCGTCTCATACACTTGCCGAACAAGTTACCCGTTTTGTCCAAGAACTGAGACAGGCAGAACTTTACAAAGCGACTGGTGTATCAGAAACGCTTGATTGGGTTACCGCACTTGTTGCGCTTGACCAACAAGAACTCGATGCTGCCACCATCGAACGCACCCTTGGCATTGTTCTCAAAAACCAAGAAGATATGCAAAACATCCGAGGAAATCGGATTCAGGACATCTTGAATCGCGCGAAATCACCTGCTCCACGGTAACCCGGACATCATGTCTGCGCTTCTTCTTAACCTGCTTCATTTTGGACGCCTGTTATATGAGCTTGGTTTGGACGTTCCCGCAGGACGTATGAGAGAAATCGCAGTCTCACTGCCCTATATCAACATCGGTCGACGAGACGAGTTCTACCATACACTTCGGACCCTCCTGGTGCATCGCGTGCAAGATCTAGCACTCTTCGACGACGCCTTTCGCGTCTTCTGGCGCCCGCCACACAGCGACTGGACCGAAACCGATCTACGCGCGATGGGTGAAACCCGTCGGTCTGGAAACCCACAATATGAATCAGAACGTTCGACATCGGAGAACAGCGACCCGTCACCTCATTCGCGCACCTTTCAGGTTGAACGAATGGCCACACTTTCCTACAGTCAGCGCGAAGGACTTTGGGCAAAAGACTTCGAACATTTCACTGAGGAAGAAATTGCGCTTGCGCAGCAGATGATGGCCACCCTTGATTGGCAACTCGGCGATCGTCAATCAAAACGGTGGACGCCAGGGTCGGGACCTGTCCTTGACCTGCGGCACGTCATTCGTCGCAACATGCGATACGGCGGTGAACTCTTTCACTTACCATCCAAACGACGAAAGACACAGCGACGTCCGCTCATCCTTCTCTGTGACGTCAGCGGGTCAATGGAACGCTATAGCCGCATGCTACTTCACTTTATTCATACCCTGACTAGCGGAGGACGTACAGGGCGCGTCGAAGCATTTCTCTTCGCCACACGCCTTACTCGGATTACACACCAATTGACGGGTCACTCCGTCGACGACGTGGTGCCCACTCTCCCACAAACAATCAGCGACTTCGGCGGTGGAACCCAAATCGGTAATGCGTTACGCATGTTCAATACCGACTGGGCTCGACGCGTTCGGGGCCATGGTCCGGTCGTATTACTCATTTCGGATGGCTGGGACCGCGGCACACCCGAACACCTTCGACGAGAAATGGCGCGCTTGCAACGTTCATGTCATCGACTTGTCTGGCTAAACCCGTTGCTCGGCTCTCCTGATTACGTTCCGCTCACGCGTGGCATGCAAGCAGCCTTGCCATGGGTCGACGACTTCTTACCGGTACACAACATGGTCAGCCTGGAGGAATTGGCACAGCATCTCAACCAACTTCCACGGCACCGACCACGTTACACATCTACGACTCAATCTACATATATGGTGTCAACCAAGTATCCTTAGTAAGTATGGATGTGTCAGCGACTTACTCCTTCGACGCGCCAAAAGATCAAGTGTGGGCGCTTCTGATTGACCCTGCGATAATTGGCAGCTGCCTTCCTGGGTGCGAGTCAATGGAGCAAATAGGGCCTGACCGTTATACCACCAAGATTACGCTTGGTATTGCCGCAATTACCGGGAAGTATGAAGGCACGGTTGAAATGACCGACAAAGACGAACCCAAGGGTTACACGCTTGTCGTTGAAGGCAAGGGTAAACCAGGTTTTGTGAAAGGGTCAGCAACCGTTTCGCTGGAAGACGTTCACGACGGCACCGGCACCGCAGTAACTGTCGTCGGTACCGCGCAAGTAGGCGGTACTATCGCACGAGTCGGACAACGGCTACTCGGCAGCGTCTCAAAAATGATGATGGATCGATTCTTTACGTGCTTGCAGGAACGGGTCAAGGCAACACCAGAGACAGTCTAATGAAACGCATTCTAGTCACGATCGCTCGCTGGGTTGGCCGTCTCGTACTCGCGGCTGGCATTGTCGTACTTTTCTTGGTCGGCGTGTTCGATATGCGCCTCGAATTCAATGGCGCGTCTCGTCCCAGCTTCGTCTTCGGCGACCCAGACGAACACTACGCAGACCTTGAAGCCGACCGCTTAGAACAATCGGTCGCACCAACAACAACCGTACCTGGTGCCACGGTCGAGACGACTCCCCGTCACCAATCTGTCGCGACCGTCCCAGTGTGGACTGACTTCAGGGGACCGAATCGGGATGGCCAATATACGGCCACACCTATCCTGACGAATTGGCCAGGAACCGGTCTTGACCCGTTATGGACGCAACCAGTCGGTGGCGGATATGCCTCCTTTGTCGTGGCCGATGGACTTGCGTACACGATTGAACAACGTCGCAATAACGAAGTGGTCTCCGCCTACGATATCCACACCGGCATCGAGCTCTGGATACATGTATGGCCGGCGCATTTCCAGGAACTGTTAGGTGGGCCAGGCCCACGCGCGACCCCCACTTGGCACGACGGTCGACTCTATGTCGTCGGAGCAACAGGCAAATTTATTTGTCTCGATGCCCAGACGGGTTCGGTCATCTGGGAACGCAACATGCTCGAAGACGCGAACGCACCAAATCTTGAATGGGCGATGTCCGCATCACCACTCATTGTGGATGACCTCGTGATTGTGCTCCCTGGTGGTCCGAATGGTTGGTCCGTCGCCGCCTATAACCATCGGAGTGGCGACATTGTCTGGCATGTTCTCGATGACGGAACGGCATACACGTCGCCGATGCTTGTAACGCTTGGTGGCGTACGTCAGGTCCTCGTGGTAACCGACGAACGACTCGCTGGTCTCACCCCTGAGGATGGGACATTACTGTGGGATTACCCCTGGCAGATCAACATGGTGCCAAATATTTCGCAACCGCTTCTTGTGAGCCCAACACGACTCTTTCTCTCAGCAGGCTACGGAAAAGGGGCCGCCCTAATCGAACTCACGCGAGAAGACGGGCAGTTCTCAGCATCCACGGTGTGGGAAACCAACCGTATGAAAAATAAATTCAGCAGTTCGGTCCTCATTGATGGCTATATCTACGGACTCGACGAATCAATTTTGGCGTGTATGGACGCCGAAACCGGAGAATTGATGTGGAAGGGCGGGCGGTATGGCTACGGTCAATTGCTTGCGGCCGACGACCACCTGGTGGTGCTCACTGAAGATGGAGACCTCGTCCTCGTGCGCGCGACCCCAGACGGGCATGAGGAAGTTGCTGGATTCAGGGCGATTGAAGGAAAAACATGGAACGTGCCGGCGCTCTCAGATGGTCTACTTTTCGTCCGGAATACTAGAGAAATGGCGGCCTTTGACCTATCACAGTAGTGGCTCCAACTATCCCTTGTCTCCAACTGTGTTTTAGTCGATGAAGAATTCCAATGCGACGCGTCCGCATGAGGTCCTCACAACTAAGGAAGAGTTCAGGAAACTAGAAACGGGTACCGTCTTTGACCTACAGAACGCTCAGACTTGCATGGTAAGATTCCCGCTCGCGCGCCTGTAGCTCAGCTGGATAGAGCGCCGGGCTTCGAACCCGTAGGTCGGGGGTTCAAATCCCTCCGGGCGCGCCACTTTGTTCTGCGCTGCCGCACCTGCTGTACGCACATACCACGCGCCCGTAGCTCAGCTGGATAGAGCGCCTGCCTCCGGAGCAGGAGGTCGCAGGTTCGAATCCTGCCGGGCGCGCCACCTGCAACACTGACCAATCGACACACCCGAGAAACACGGTTCCGGCCAAAGAAAAACAGCTACGCGGTGGACCGATGACCACGTCTGTCCACCACCACTGTCCTATAGGGAGAACGCCTCACCGGATAGACACAGAAAACCGCAGGATATCTTCGTCATTCAACTGGCACGACTTTTGCAATTACGACAGTATGGACATGACTAAGACGCGCACTGCAAAAGAAACCCAAATGACAAAACGCTTCGTTGCAGCGGTCTGCGGTACGGTTGACCGCGTCTGCGCATTCCAGTATCGTGCCTTTTCGGATTGGTCGATGCTGCATATGGATAAACGCCGCCTCGTTTTTGGAGTACTTGCCGGGCTAGCCAGCATAACCGTTGCTTGCAGCGGTGGCGACACTCCGACCGCTCCCTCCAAGACAACGGACACGATGCAATTTCATCGTGGGTCGACCGATATAGAGGTTTCGCGTGGCGGTGCCGGAAAGACTGCTGGCCCCAAGGACAAGCGTGGCCACGCCGGCCAGAAACACTCTGACGGTGATCGACGCCGGAAGTTCGAATACTGTAAAAGTCTCGCTACCGGCGACAAAAACTACGACAGATGTCAGTTGTGGCTGGAACAGATAGCGCGAAAAGGTCCCGGTGATGGTAACGCCTCAAAGGAACGTCGCGGTGCCGGGAAGAAGCGACGGGTTGAGTACTGCAAGTCGCTTGAAGCAGGGCATCAAGACTACCAACGCTGTCAGGACTGGCTTCACTCAAAACGCAACGGTCGTGGCAACCGTCAGAAATAAAGATCTGCCGTTTTTTTCACTCCTCATCGACTCACTCATGACTTAGCAGACACGCCTGTTGCTAAAACACGCCCAAGTCGACATAATGCGCGAACTCATTGCAGAACTACTACATAAGACTCGCAATGACCAACGTCGACGTTGAAGCGTTCAGATGAACGATCTTGAGTGGGCCGCTAGCTCAACTGGCAGAGCAGCAGACTCTTAATCTGCGGGTTGAAGGTTCGAGTCCTTCGCGGCTCACCACTTGTTACCAACGGAACGAAGGAGAAAGTGTCGCACTCCCGTTCGTAACAAAAAAATGCCCGCAGTGCATTCCGCACTGCGGGCATTTTCATTGTTTCGTTTAATCAAACGCAGACTAGTTGTTTCTCGAATGGATCCGGTACGAAGCCCACAACGACGCCGTTCCACAACTCATTGAATTCTGCCCAGTTGGGACAGGATTTTGCATGAGTGTATCCATCCCTTCACCAAAATCGTCCCAACTCGGAAAAACAAATCTCATTTGTGCCTCGGAATTGAATGGAAAGACTCTCGGCCCACCAAAATTTCGGCGGGAAACAAGAGCCGTCGCCCCAAAATTGTCTCCAAGTCTTTTTGCTGTTGCCATCACGTCTTCATTACTCGCACCGTTCAACTCACAAGACACCGTAATCATCGCTGTTAGTGGTGCAAAAGATGATGGAGTCATGGCGTCCGTCGCCCGGCGAATGCTCGACATCCGAGAATTATCGGTACAAGTCGCCATACCGTCGAATCCACGCCTCCCGTTAGCTCCCGCTTGACTCTGAAGCCATCGACCTTGCTTTTCGACCATATCGGCATAACTTGGCCAGTAAAAACTCACAAGGAAATCAAAATCAAAAGTGCCAGAGACAGCCACTTTATTGCTGATTACAACCAAGCCTGGTGCCATGTCTTCCGCCCATTCAAAGTTTCTTGCGGTTTCAACCACATCAGCAATCGTATACCCAGGAAGAAGCGTGCACGCACGATTTCTGTTCGCCGCCACGGTTGTTTGCGCGGACACGGTCGCAGAGCCAACGACCAGTACGGCCATTACCAAAACGGCCAATCGGATTCTAATCATCAAAACATCTCCAATTAAAAGTATTGACTGATACTGAAATCTCAAACGAAGATGAATATACTTCAAAATATAAAGTATTTAACTATTAGTTAATACAGATTAGCAGCCGGAGTAATAACAACTGTCCTCATTACTGTCAGTAGAACCAAGACAACGACCAGGACCAAAGAAAGCCTAAGCGATGGTCGATGCGATGAATCAGGCGGCTCCAAAAAGGGTTCTAGGGAAACGACGGAACTCCTGTTCGTGACCGCTGCCGCCGAGGTAGCGCACTACTTTTGACACACTACCGGCTGCACACCACTGCACACCACTGAACACATAGAATAGTCGTGAATGTATTTGCTGAAAAATCAGACAAGGTGAACTTGCCTGCACGATTTATGCTGTTCTCGTAATCTGCGGGTTGAAGGTTAGAGTCCTTCGCGGCTCACCACCACAATAGGGAGATCCGAAACATGAGTGATGCATTAACGGGTGCCGAATTTAAACAACAACTTCGTGAGGGGAGTCCTAAATTAGGACTGTTTGTGAACTCTCACAGTCCAACCGTCGTCGAACAACTCGCACACACGGGGTACGACTGGCTGCTTGTTGACACACAACACGGACCCATGGGATTTGAGACGCTCTCACAAATGATCGGGGGCGTGTCCAGTGGCGGCGCGAAATCCTTAGTCCGAGTCGCTGGCGCGCACGATCGAGGTGGCATTCAGCAATCGCTTGATGTCGGTGCCGATGGCGTCCTTGTTCCGTATATCAACACCGCCGACGAAGCACGGCAAGCGGTGAGTTGTTGTCGCTACCCCACCGCGGGCACGCGGTCCGTCTATTTCCCGCAACGAAGCATGAATAAAGATGGCCTGCTCGGGTATGCCGGCGCGGCCAACGACAACGTCATTTGTGCCCTGCAGGTCGAAACAGCTGACTGCATCAAGAATATTGATGAAATTGCCGCGGTCCCTGGTGTCGACCTCTTGTTTCTCGGCCAAAACGACCTCTGTATGTCGATGGGACTCTATGAGAAATATCAGTTCCCCGACATGTACTTTTCTGACGAACTCCAGGAAGCCACCACCAAACTCCGTGACGCGGCGAAGAAAAACAATGTCATCCTTGGCATCTTCCTGTTCGGTACGGACCGGGTCGGAGAATTCCTCGAAAAAGATTTCTCGCTCTTCAGTGTGGGCAATGATCTCCATCACATCCTCACCCAGGCCGGTGCCTACATCGGCAACGTTGAAGAGGTGTCGAAGGAAAAAGGTCGGCCCTGGGCGCGCCGTCCAACAGCCCTGCTCTAAGCAGACTGTACTCGCACAATCGACTGACTGGCCGACCTCATGTTCTCGTGGGTCGGCCAGTCCTTTGTACAGACACAGACCTGCTGAATAGGTCGACGACATCGAAAGTGGTGACCTTTGATTCGTTACAATGTCGTCGTCCGACCTGCTACGGGGGATACGGAAGTGCTCCTTCGGGAAGCGTCCGCGACGTCTAGCAGGTACGGACCTTTTGCCCCGACAGGCACCCTAAGATGAATACACGGTACGACACACTCGTGGAACAGATGACCGGACTCGATTTCTACCGATACGCCACCGAATTGATGGAGGCAGGTCACGACGCGCTCCCGGCCGTCCACGCCGGCATGGGCCACTCCAATTGGCGGGTCCGCCGAGCCTGCGCCTTTGTGGTCTACCATGTCTACGACGCCGAGTCATTGCAACGCCTGGTGCTGCTGACGCGCGACCCCAAGAAAAAGGTCCGCAAGATCGCAGTGCTCTCACTCGGCCGTAACCGGTGCACAGATGGCGTGAACCTGATCGACGCGGTGCCTCACCTGGCGTATAGCGCGATGAACGACCCCGCCGTTCGCGTCAGGCGTACTGCAGCACTCATGCTGGCACTTCAAGCACCCGAACGTCGCATCCGTAAGATTCTTCGAAAACTTCTCAAGACCGAACAGGATCCAAAGACCCTTATGTGGGTACGTTGGGGCCTCGGTCGACCAAACACCCCCGATTAAAAGTGAACGCCTGGCCAAAGATGCGACCTGACCCGCATCAACTGTCAGTGCAAAAAGACGTCTGTCGGCACGTCAGGATGACTGCCGTAATCCATTGAGAAGGAATCGAGTCAACTCCAAGATGACGTCATCATCACTTACACCATAGTCGCGATTCCCGAACAGTTTCCCCGTCGTCGCGACCTGTATTCCCAGCGCAAGCACCGCATTAGCCAGGGTACCGGGGTTCCCCGGACGAAAGACGCCTTGTTGCTGACGCGTAGCAATGTACTCAATTAAAAACTCCATCACTGCGTTTTTACGTAACGTCTCGTCAAGCACCTTATTTTCTTCGTCACTCTGACCGAGATGGACGTACAGCAACATTCGGTGCAAGTCACGGTCGCGGTCGTAGCCGTGAAAAATAGCGCTGAGCACTCGTTGGATGACCTCCTCGTCCCGTCCCTTGTCGGCAAGTTGTTGCAACTCCGTCACGAGATGCTCCATGCCGTCACCGGTACGCCCTTCAAACGCAGCCAGATATAAGGCCTTCTTTGTTGGAAAATGCTTGAAGATAGTGCCTTCGCTCACGCCAGCGGCATCCGCTAGCGCCTTGGTTGTTGTGCCTTTTAGACCATCTCTTCCAAACAGTGCGATGGCCGACTCAATGATTTGTTGCTTGCGGTCACTCGCAGCCAATCGCTTGGCACGTGGTCTCTTGTTGACCGACTTTTTCGTTGATTTTCCTAGCATATTCCTAAAAGGAAAAAATAATCGATTCCTTAAACTTGTTAAAACACTATACCTTTTTGTAAAGTAAGTGCTTACTTACGGGACAAAAACCCTCACCGGGTACTCGCCCTTACGGTAGATGCAATTGAATAAACAGTCCAACTTTTAATTTCTTAATTATTTTTAAGGATACTCAAGGAGACACACATATGCGTTGGTGTGCACCGAGAGCATTTACAGCTC
>MDTE01069763.1_pt1 | contig 37334 bp, 27 predicted proteins | sample 811231 | NCBI WGS metagenome assembly MDTE01 (sample SAMN05326651, study PRJNA326480) | marine metagenome | isolation source: seawater | place: Indian Ocean: Red Sea | collected 2010 | reverse complement strand
CGGGCTGCATCGGCAAGTGGCACCTGGGGATGGGATGGGACTTCGAGGTAACGACCGAGTTCAAGCCTGATGAAGACAGGTTCAATAATCGTCCATACCCGGGGAACCTGGACGCCACAGACGAGACGCTCGAGACCTGGAAGGAGGCGTTCTCGAAGCCCACGACCGGTGGACCCACCACGCGAGGGTTTGACACCTACTTCGGGGTGGATGTCCCGAACTGGCCGCCATACTGCTATATCGACAACGATCGTACGGTCGGTATCCCATCAGAGTATCTGCCGGCAAGACTGCTCGGGAACAATCAGGCGAGCACGCCAGGGCCAGCTATGCCTTACTGGCACTTCGAGCAACTCCTACCGAAGTGGGCCGAGAAAGCGGATGCCTATATCCGCGAGCGGGCGGCCAACGAGGAGCCCTTCTTCCTGTATCTGCCAATGACGTCGCCGCACACACCGCTCTCCGTGAACGCGGAGTGGATCGGGAAGAGCAGGCTCAACAATCTGTATGCGGACCTGGTGATGGAGACGGATGACGTTTTCGGGCAGGTCTTGGCGTCACTCGACGAGAACGGTGTAGCGGACGATACGATCGTGCTGTTCACCTCGGACAACGGCTGCGCCCATTACATCGGGGTGGACATGATGGAAGAACAGGGCCACTATCCGAGCGCTCACCTGAGAGGTTATAAGTCGGATGCCTGGGATGGCGGTCACCGGATCCCGTGCATCGTCCGGTGGCCAGGTGTGGTGGAGGCGGGGAAGACCTGCGATCAGTTGGTGTGCCTGTCCGATTTGATGGCGACGTGTGCTGACGTCGTCGGTAGCGAACTCCCGGATAAGGCCGGAGAGGACAGCGTGAGTTGGCTGTCTCTGTTTGAGGGGCGGGACGAACCGGTGCGGTCACACGTCGTCCATCACTCGATTCGGGGGAAGTTCGCGGTTCGTGACGGGCGGTGGAAGCTTGTCCTGTGTCCAGGATCGGGGGGATGGGCAAAGCAGGATGCCGAGGCTGCGGAGGAAGGGCTTCCAATCGTCCAGCTTTACGATATGGTGGGCGACCCCGGGGAGCAGAACAACCTCGAGGCCACGCATCGCGAGAAGGTGAAGGAGATGGTCGCCTTGCTCGAGCGGATTGTGGATGACGGGCGGAGTACGCCGGGGGAGAAGCAAACGAATGATGTCGATGTGGACATCTGGAAACTGGATACGGTGCCGGCGATGGATGCGTCGGTGCTGGATGATTATTAGAAGCGAACCGATCCGAGTCTCGAGTGATCCGAGCAAGGACCGGATTGTATCGAGGGGCGCACCCTTGCCATACGACCGACCCTCGATACGGTCCGGACGTTGCCCCGGACCTACTCGGGATGAACGGTGACTATCCTCGTGAGGACTATGCCTGACAACCCGAACATCCTTCTTTTCATCAGCGATCAGCAGCGCACAGATACGATGGCTTGCTACGGGAACGACTGGATTCAGTCGCCGCATCAGGATGCGCTCGCCGATCGCAGCTTCGTGTTTGACAATACGTATGTGACACAAGCGGTCTGCACGCCGTCTCGTGCCTCACTGTATACCGGCCTGCATCCGCATACACACGGCTGCATGATCAACCGGACGAAGCTGCGCGACGAGATCCCGACGATCGCAGAGATGCTGCCTGCATCCTATCGCAAAGCTCACTTTGGGAAGTGGCATCTGGGGAACGATACGGTTCGCCAGCACGGGTTCGACGAATGGATCAGCACGGAGGATAATCACCGTGTCAACTACTCGAGCCCTGATCTTCCGTATACCGACTACTACCACTGGATGAAGGAGAAGGGCTACGAGCCGAGCGGCAAGCTACCGAACGGCGACCAGATTTTCTCCGCACGACAGCGCTACGAATGCCCACCCGAATGCCAGATGGCCGCTTTTGTGGCCGATCACTCCGAGCGATTCATCCGCGAGACCGTGGACAATCCGTGGTTGCTCGTGTTCAGTACGTTTGAGCCGCATCCGCCGATGACTGGCCCTTACGACGACATGTATGACCCGGCGGAGATCCCTGTCGGTCCGGGATTCCTGAAACATCCGGAGGGGCACTCCTACTTCGACCGCGCGCGAGCTGAGCACTATCCCCGTGTGACGGTGGACGGTGAAGAGCTGAAGGACGAGGAAGGGTGGCGGAAGTTGCGAGCGCAGTACTTCGGGCTTGTCAAGATCATTGATGATGCGGTCGGTCGAATGGTGGAGGTACTGGAGGAAACCGGTCAGTTCGAGAGCACGATCTTCGCGTTTACGAGTGATCACGGAGAGATGGCCGGCGATCACTGTATGCTCGAGAAACGTGCGTTTTACGAGGAGTCGGCCCGTGTCCCGTTTATCCTGAGCGTTCCCTGGATGACAAAGGAGCAGCGCCGGGTGAAAGGAAACTTCGGCCACGTGGACATGGTGCCCACCCTGGTTGAACTGGCAGGACATCAGGTGCCGCCAAGCGTAGAAGGTCGGGGACGTGCGCGTGAGATCGAGGCGGGCGATATGGGGGATGGGGCAGCGGTAATGGAATGGAACGGGGTTGGCGATCGAAACCTGGGAAACCCGACCATCAATACTTTGGCCACCCTGCCGTGGCGATCAATTGTGACGGTGGACCGGTGGAAGCTGAATCTATGCACAGGTGATCAGTGTGAACTGTTCGACCTGAACACGGATCCCTATGAGCTGACGAATTTGTATAACGAACCCGAACACGCGGATCGGATTCGGGTGATGGCGGCGGAAGTGAGACTGTGGCAGCACGAGACAGGGGATACGGCTCCGCTTCCCAACAACTAACCGATACAAGCTCCAGGCTTCAAGCTCCAAGGGCTGTGCGTGGAGTCTGAAGCTTGGAACCTGGAACCAAGCCAGAGGATTCATGAGCAAACAACACTTACCTGAGAAGAACGCGGACGGCATCGATATCGCGCCGATGACGGAGGAGCAGAAGTATGTCTTCGACTTGAAAGGGTGGATCGCCGTGCCAGACCTGCTGACCGAAGAGCAACTCAGTCCGATACGCGAACATCAACTCGCGTTTCTGGGTGATCGGGAGTCGCTTCCACCGGATCAGCGGGACAATCACGGGGGACCGTCGCAGATCCTGTTGGATCATCCTGTGGTCGTAGGGATCCTGAATGAGATTCTCTCGCATCAGGGTCTGGCCAGTGAGGAGTGCTACGGTTTCAGGTATGACCATACCTACACGAGCCACCGTCCGGCCGGACACGACAACTTCAACCCTCACGGCGGCGGCGGATACTTCAGCTTTGGTGGGAGTTCACACAAGTATCAGATGCATAAGGGTGAGATGCACGCCGGGTTGACGCGTGTGGTCTGGGAACTGAACGAGGTGCGACACGGTGATGGCACGCACTTCCTGTCCGGCAGTCACAAGTCGGCGTATACGCGACCCGATTCACTGAGCGGGAGAGAGAGCGAACTCTGGGAGACATACAGTTGTCCCGCAGGATCTGTCGTCATCTTCACGGAGGCGCTCTGCCATACGGGCGTGACGTGGACGAACATGGAGTGGAATCGCCTCAGCCTGTTTACCTGCTACAACACGGTGAGTGCAAAGTGGGGGAAGCACTGTCCTCCGCAGGAAGTGATCGCGTCGTTGCCACCGTTGAGGCAATCGCTGTTCCGAGGGGTGTGGCATGGGATGAGAGAAGTGCCGGGGATCAACAAGTACTATGACGAAGCGAACACGGGACGGTTTGGGTAACGATTCAAGGAAAAGGCCAGGGCAAACCAGAAGGTGGACTCTCATGAGTCCACTGGTGTCCGAATATCGTCCCTACCTGTGTGATGCCCAACCAGTGACACGCAGGGCAGAGGTCCCGGCCTCCTGTACAATCAAACGGCTCTTCCTCGTTGCCATTTTCTTCGTGGCGACGGCCTGTCTACCTGGAGACCGGAAGACAGGGAGCGAAGACGAGGTCCAGGGAATCGTCCTGGCGGACGTGCCGACGTCGAAGGCGCCGGCAGAGATCGATCCTCATATTCTGGCATCCCGGTCGTTCAGCGAAGCACCGGCTCTGGCAGAACAGGTTCGCGCGAGGCAGCTCCCGCCAGTTGCTGACCGTTTGCCAGAGAGCCCGCTCGTCGTGGTCCCTTTCGAGGAAATCGGTCACTACGGAGGCGAGATTCGGCGTGCACTGACCGGCGACATCGTGCAGACGCCTGGCGTGAGCAAAACGCTGGGTGAAAACCTGATGGGGTATGAGCGCCCCATCCCGAAGAGCATTCTCCTGAATCTGGCCGAGCGGTATGATTTCTCAGACGATGGCCGCTCGGTCGTTTTTACGATCCGGAAGGGCACCCGGTGGTCGGATGGGGTCGAGTTTACCGTCGACGATATCCTCTTTTGGTATGAGGACATGGTCAAGGACGACAATGCCCGAACAGCGACGGCTTTCCCCTCGTCGCTGCTTTCGAATGGCAAGCAAATCCTCGCCGAGAAGGTCGACCATTACCGGATTCGCTTCACAGGCGAACGACCTCTTGGCAGAATCCTGCAGGCATTCGGCGGCGATCTCGGCGCGATGCCGAAACACTTCTTCGCGAAGTATCATCCTCGCTACAACCCGGATACGACCTATGAGGCTTGTCGTGACAGCACGTCGAATGCGATGCGCCTCTACCGCCCGGGGACTCCGGTTCTCTCCGCCTGGATGCCTGTCGAGTGGTCGCGAGGCCAGCGGATCGTCTTCAAGCGCAATCCTTATTATTGGAAGGTCGATTCCGAGGGCAATCAGCTTCCATACGTCGACCGGCTGATCTTCAACGTGATTCAGGATCAGCAGGTGATCCTCCTGAAATTCATCAACGGTGAGCTGGATCTGATCGGCCGGTATGCTCAGATCAACATGTATCCGACGCTCAAACGGGCGGAATCACAGGGCAAGATTCGCGTGCTCTACGGGACACCGATGCCGGAGTCGCATCTGAGGCTGAACTGGGATACGCCTCGCCCGGAGCTGCGCACGGCCATCCGGGATCGACGGGTTCGGCTCGCCGTCAACTACGCGATCAATCGGGAGGAGATCAGTCAGATCGTCTACCACGGTCTGATGACCCCGGGCGCGCACTCATTCGGACCGGCCAGTGCGTTCTACTCGGAGGAAGCTGGTAGGCGGCACGCCATCTATGACCCGCAGCGGTCGAAGGAACTGCTGGATGAGGCCGGATACCGTGATTCTGACGGCGATGGCGTACGTGAGTTTCTCAACGGCGAGCCTTTCGCTGTCACGCTCAACGTAACACCCGGGCTCGGGGTCGATGTCTGTCAGTTGATGATCGAGTATCTGGCCGCCATCGGGATCCAGGTGCACCTGAACGTCGCCCTTCGCGACATCGTGTTTCCGCAATGGAACAACGGTGAGTTCGAATTCTTCTGGTGGGGTGGGTGGTCTGAAGACCCGATTGCGCGTCCGCAGGACTGGGGATCGATCGGTGACAACCGGCCGACGTTCCACCGGACCGCTGCGACGGAGGGGCCTGATTGGATGAAGGAGTCGACCCGCCTAATCCTCAAAACGCACGAGACGCTCGATTCCACGAAGCTGAGGGCGAATATGGAGCGTGTAAGAGAACTCCATACGCATAACGTGCCGACGATCATCACAGGGTTCTCGTTCCGAGTGTGGGCAGCAAATCCAAGGGTAGGGAACGTTCCCGTGACCGTCACGTCTTCCGATGGGTATCGGGGGTGGAGCAGGCCGATCTTTCACGAACAACTGTATATCAAGGACCAGTGACCAATGACAGACGACGAAAGAAGAGGCGGACTCATCAGGCTGATTCTGAGCGGTCTCCTCCTAGTCGGTTCGGCTGGGGCTGAGGAGACGAGGCATATGGCAGTGAATCTCGGAGAATTAGGTGACGAGGCCGAATCAAGTCTGGCCGAGAAACGTGCTCGCAGGCTAAGGTCTTCTGCAGGGATCTGGAAAAATCGAGACGACCTGCCGGATTGCGATTCTTTGCGCCGAAGCTGGAATCGTGAATACACGAAGCCTGATGAAATACGTGGCTGAGCTTGGTTTAGAATCTGCCGTGTCTCCCGACCTGGATTCCGGCCTACAGAAGCTCGGCTTCGGGTCCTTTCGCCCGGGCCAGCGTGAAGCTGTCGAGACGCTTCTGTCCGAAGGGCGCCTGCTTCTCGTGGCGCCAACGGGCGGGGGTAAGAGCCTGACCTACCAGCTTCCCGCAGCACTCCTTCCTGGCACGACCATCGTGGTTTCGCCGTTGATCGCCCTGATGCACGACCAGGTGCTTGCGCTCGAGTCACGCGGCGTGCCGTCGACCTACCTGGCAGGGACACTCGATGGCGACGAGATGCGGCGCCGTATGTCCGAGGCATCACGCGGCGCTTACAAGCTGATCTACGTGGCCCCCGAACGACTCAACTTCGACGGTTTCAGGGGAATGATCGAGGGTCTCAACTGTCCGCTGGTTGCTGTGGACGAGGCGCATTGTATCAGCGAGTGGGGGCACGACTTCAGGCCAGACTATATGCGGATCGGTGAGCTGATCTCCGATCTCCCCGATGCGCGTGTGCTGGCTTGCACGGCAACGGCAACCCCGATCGTCCGTGATGAAATTCTCGAGCAACTCGGGCTCTCCGTTGACACACCACAGCTGGTGCACGGCTTCGCACGTCCCAATCTGGCGTTGCGGGTTCGCGAGATCCAGAGTCGGGCGGAAGGGAATACGCACGTTGATCTGTTGCTGAAGGAGTTCCTGGACTGCCCGGGTAGCGAGCAGGGAACGGCAATCGTCTACAGCCCGACGCGGAAGCGGACGGAGTCAGAAGCTGAGCGGCTGTCGGCGAGTGGGTGGAGTGCCGAACCGTATCACGCGGGGATGGAAGCGGGGGAGCGAGACCGCGTTCAGACGGCATTCGCGAACGGTGATCTCGAGGTTGTCGTTGCGACGAACGCCTTCGGGATGGGGATCGACCGACACGATGTACGCTGTATCGCTCACCTTGCACCGCCGAGTTCTGTAGAAGCGTATTACCAAGAAGCGGGACGAGCAGGTCGTGACGGTGAGGATGCGGCCTGTCTACTGTTGGTTTCACCTGGCGATATGGCGATGCGGCGCCACCTGATCGAGAGCGATACCGATGGTCGTCGTCCGGATGAGAACACCATCAAGCATAAATGGAACCTGTTCCTCGAGCTGATGCGGTGGGCGGAGGGGGGCAGTTGCCGGCACGATGCGATCCTCAGGTATTTCGGCGACGAGGCAGAAACGCTGTCAGGGTGTGGCCGGTGTGATGTCTGCCAACAGATGGAGGATGGGGGCGGCATCGAGACCTCTGAAGTCTCGACGATCGTCCGTAAGGCGTTGTGCGGGGTGGCCCGTGTCCACGGTCGATTCGGGATCCAGGCAGCCGCAAAGCTGTTGAAGGGTGCCGAGGACGATCGGCTGAATTGGTCCGGTCTCGCGCAGACACCGACTCACGGCACGCTCGCGGAACACAGTGAGGACTGGATCCTGACCCTGTTGCGGCGGTGTGTGACCGCGGGTTGGGTCGACTTTTTCGGGGGCCAGCGTCCCGTCGTGGTGGTGACGGAGGAAGGTCAGGACGTCATCCACGAGCGAAGACCTACGCGGATCTTGCTCCCGCCGGTTCGTGCGGCTCGTGTGAAAGGGACGCCGACTCGATCCAGGAAGCGAGCGGCATCTGCGGAGATTGATCTGGATGAAGACGCCCGTAACCTGTTTGAGGCACTCCGAGCGTGGCGGGTTGAAATGGCAAGAAAGGAACACGTTCCCCCGTATGTGATCGGGAGTGACCGGACGCTCAGGGAGATCGCTGCGATTCAGCCGAAGACGGATCAGGATCTGGCGCTTGTTCACGGGATTGGACCAGCCAAGATCGAGAAGTACGGGGAGGCGATTCTGCAGGTGGTCAAGGATTCGGGCTGATGACGCCTATTCGAGCGGCGTTTTGGCGGACACCAATGTCGGTGGTCGCTTTTTTTTATCGGCGAAGTATGTGTGCCTAAGTGATTGGGAATACGCTGTTTAACGAGTCTGTGAGGGGTTTCCGATGTACAATTGAAATGTAGCAATCCGCCAACGTGAGTAGATGGAGGAGTTCCCCTTGGCACCTATGCTCACCCTGGCCACCGCGTCGATTGCGGCCTGTGTGGTCGCGAAGTTCGTGGTTTCACTGCGGGTCAAAGTGTTCTAGAAGGATCTGAAGCAGGGGAGAGCGACTTCCAAATAGGCACGTCGTACGCGCAACCAGGCGAACGATGCGCTGATGGCGCTCAAGCGCGGGGCCAGCAAGCTCGAGAATAAGCAATCGGGGCAGGAGAAGGGATTGTATGAGCTGGCGATGGCCCTTGCCGATCTCGAACGGGCCGAAGCCGTGCTGGAAGCCGCGTGATGACAACCGAGATCGAAGAGATCCTGATCAGACTGATTCTGGTCGGCGCCCTGCTGACCGGGAAGGTCATCCGTGACGCTTGCGTGAGATCGAACGCTTCCGGGGCGTCATCGCCTACACGGCAAAGGAGACCGCCCGCTACTCTCGGGAACGAGAGGAGGCCGAGACCCAGGCGGACGCCACGCGGGACCTGGTTTCGGACCTGAAGCAGAAGGTCCTGTCACTCGAGCAGCGAACGACGACGTTGTGGCGAGGAAGAAAAGGCGGCTTTAGAGAAGGAGCGGGAGACGGCGCAGAGTCGGTTGGGTGGGTAGGGGGCTGTACGCCAGAAGTCTGGCGATGGGTTCTCCTCTCCCACATTGTGGGTGATAGCCGGTCTCGGTAAGCCCGATGCTGGGGACGGTTGTGTCATAGACACAACACCGTGAGGGCCAGGGCGGACCTGCATCACCAATCAGGCTCTCATCCGTCTTGCGGGCGGACAAACAGTTCCGAAAGAATCCCTCTCCCGCCAGCAGGAGAGGGATGCGCAATAGAGGTTGGGCTTTAGTGAGGGTTACCTGAACTCTGGCTTCATCCTGAAAACTACGACGAGTAGGTGCCCAATCCTAACCCTTGAAGATCCGCCACCGTATTGTCCTCCTCCGCCTCGTAGAGCTTCCATATCACCTGTAACCCCTCCAGACTTCCTGGCCCGTCGGTCAGCGGTTGGTCTCCCGATTCGATGCATTCGATGAAGTGAGCCATCTCGAGTTCCGTGTGCTTGGCGTTCGGTGCTTCAAAGATGACCTCTTCCTGCTGGCGTGCGATCAGCTTGCCGGAGTCGTGTTCCTCTGCACGGGTGTGAGCGATTAGCTTCCCCGCTCTCAGGTCGATCTCGAGCATGCCTCGCTCACAGTGCGCGTGGAACGAATACTTGAGCCGTGTGCCCCGCGCCCCCCAAGTGCCGAAGTGATACCCGAGCACGCCCCCTTCGAACTCGATCGTGACGTTGCTCGTTCCTTCCTTTTCCATCCACGGGGTGCATAGGTTGGTACCGTAGTGGTTGCCCCGTACCGGTTTGCCCAGCATCCACAGCATCAGGTCGACATAGTGACACCCGTGGCTGAAGAACTGACCGCCACCCAGGGTCGCCGGGCTTCGTGACCAGTGCCCCTCGTCTCGCCGAGTGAGTTGCTCGGTCCAGATTGACAGCTGGAAGACGGGGCCGTAAGCCTCCGCATCCAGAAGTTCTTTCATCTTGGCCACGAGTGGGTGGAATCGCATACAGTAGGCAACCATCAGTACGCGATCCTGCCGCACGGACTCTTCGATCATCTCGACGCACTCAGACTCGTTCAGCGCCATCGGTTTTTCCACGAGGACGTGCTTGCCCGCCTTGAGGCTGTCCATCGACACGGGATGGTGCAGGTGATGGGGAACGACCACTAGTAGCGCGTCGACGTGGTCGTAGATCTGTTTGTAGTCCGTCTCTACGATCGGGTTACCACTCAGGAGATCGGCGACGGACTGCGCTTTCTGGCGATCGATATCCACCACCGCCGTGACCTCGATCCGGTCCAGAACCTCTTGGAATCGTGAGGCGTGTGATCTGGCCATGCCCCCGCAGCCGATGATTCCGAGTCGCGTCTTGCTCATTGCTTCTCCGTGTTATTCTTCGGGCGGAGCCTGTCTGCGATGCCGGGGTAGCGTTTGCCCGGGATGAGCTTCTGTCCGTCCGAGAACCCTTCGTCCCTGGATGCCAGAACGGTGATCAGCTCGGAGCGCCACCAGGCCGTTCGTTCGGTGTGGGCCTCTGAGGCGATGAGGTTACGTTCCTCTCGTGGATCCTGTGTCAGGTCGAAGAATTCTTCACGGCCGTCCGCCACATACCAGATGAACTTCTCTTTTCCGTCCGTGAGACACTGGTAGGTAGGTGCTGTTTCGATCTGGAGATACGGGCGATCAATCTCGGACCGCCCCTGCATCCTCGGGAGCAGGCTGTGCCCGTCGACGCCCGCCGGACAGTCGACATCCGCCATGTCGAGAATCGTGGGCATCAGGTCCTCGATGCATACAGGCGTGTCGTCCACCTGGCTGGGCCGGATGCCGAATTGGTCTGGGGCCTGGATCAGGAAAGGAATGTGTGCTGACCCTTCATAGGGAAGTGACTTTCTCCAACGGTAGTGGTCACCCAACATCTCGCCGTGGTCCGAGAAGAAGATTACGACCGTGTTCCGGTTTGTTCGGCGCGGGATGCCGTCGACGGGATTGAGCAGTCGTCTGATCTGATCGTCGATGTGGTTGATGAGACCGAAATAGCCTGCCTGAGCCGACTGGAGCATCTCGCCACGGAGATGGACGCGGTCAGCGCTGGAGTCGCTGCCGATCCCGTCGTCTGGAGGGGGAGAGGACCAATCTCCGTAAGCCGGTGCCGGCAAGTCCTGCCGAAGATAGCGATCGAAGTAGAAAGCCGGTGGTACGAGAGGTGGGTGAGGGGCGAGGATCGACGTCACGAGGAAGAAGGGGCACGACGTGTCACGCCGATCCAGGAAACGCAGCGATTCCGTGACGGCCCAGTTTGTCGCGTGGAGCGACTCGCCCAGATGCCAGGTCCGAGCAGTCCAGTCATTGTGCATCACGCCCGTGCCGTAGTAGCCGCCCGATCCCTCAGGCGCATTCCGGGCGACAAAGGCGTCGTAGTCGTCGGGCACGCGGTGATCCTTGTAGACCGTGTGCTCGAACCCGTAGCGTTTTTCTGGAGGGGTCTGGTGCATCCCACGGCCCACCCACTCGGTTTGGTATCCGGCGTCCCTTAATGCGCCGGGAAGCGAGGGACCCTCCCACTCGATGCCGCCATTGTTGAATACCCCGTGTGTCGATGGGTGCTGCCCGGTGAGAAACGTTCTGCGAGCGGGCACGCACACGGGGCACGTCGAGTATGCTCTGGAGAACCGGACACCGGTGCTACCGATGGCATCCATGTTGGGCGTCAACAGGCAAGGATGTCCCGCGGCACTCAGGCAGTCGCCGCGCTGCTGGTCGGTCATGATGATCAGGAAGTTGGGTCGGGCGTCCATCACGTCTCTTCCTCTGGTTCCGATTCGCCTGCGATTCCACGGGACTTCTCTCCCATATCCACCCGGTGACTCGGCTCTGCCTCCATCTGAGATTGATCTCTAAGGGTGCCACCCAGCCCGCGCCGGCTGAGGATGAGCCTCGGATCTCCCAACTCGTCGTCCACCAAGACCTCGAGCAGCCGGTTGATCAATCGCTGCTTCAGGTCCTGGTGATCCAGACTGTCCCACAGGTTGGTGAGATCCTCCGGGTCGTTCTTGACGTCGTAGAGCTCCCCGTAAGGGGCTGAGCCGTAGTGGAGGAGCTTCCAGTCTTCCGTTATCAGCATCTTGACCTTCATCGGCTCTTCTGAACCCAGCGCCGAAATTCGTTCGACAACGACAGCGTCCCGATGCGTGTCGGTTTCACCGCTGAGCAGTCTTGCGAACGATCGTCCTTCCGCACCAGGAAGCGGGTCGGCTCCTGCGAGCTCGAGGAATGTAGGCGTGAGGTCGAGATGGGTGCTGACACCATCGTGCACGCTGCCCGGAGCTATTGTGGGGTGATGCCAGAACATCGGCACCCGGTTAACGCACTCGTATGACATCATCGGCTTGGCCGCGACGCCGTGGTCTTTGAGGCCTTCGCCATGATCGGAGGTGAACACGATGTGGGTGTTTTGCCACAAGCCCTGTCGATCGAGTTCGTCAAAGATGCGGCCCATCGCGTCGTCGATGAAGGTGGTCAAACCATAGTAGTGCGCGACAATCTCCCGGTATCGGTCCCCCTGCCAATCCTCCTGTGTTGTGTTGTAACCGCCATAGGGCTTCCCTTCCCGAGCCCACCCGTAGTGGGGCGGTTTCTGGCTCACGTCCTCCGCCGGTACGGGGTCGGGCATCTCGGCTAGATCATACATTTCGCAGTAGGGCCAGGGCGGCGCGAACGGCTTGTGGGGATCGGCGAACGAGGCCCAGAGGAAGAATGGCTGATCGGGACGGTGTTGCAGCCAGTCGATCGTGCGGTCGGCCGTCCAGTTTGTGTAGTGCCACTCCGCGGGGATCGCATTCTTCCAAGATTCGTAGCCGCCGATTCCTTCTATCAGGGCGTTTTCCTTGCGCCAGAGCTTGATTCCCTCCGGATGGTTGCGTTCCAGCCAGACGCGATGATGGCCGGCAGGATAAGCGTGACCGGTCTGGATCTCGGCGTAGTTGAACCCGTAGTAGGGGCCGTGCCATAGACCATCTTCATGGAGCGACGCACCATCGGGAGGATGGTCGGGAAGCGCGTCTTCGAGGTCCGACGTCTTGAAGTGCGCCTTACCGATCAGCGCAGTCGTGTAGCCGGCGTTCCCAAGACTGTCCCCCAGCACGGGGATGGCTTCGCTCAGGTTGACATCGTGATTGAAAACCTGATGGCCCCGCTGGCTCCGTCCGGTGATCATGCTGGCCCGGGCGGGCATACAGATCGCGTTGGTCGGGTAGGCGCGGTCGAACAGCATCCCCTGTGTGGCTAGGCGATCCATGTTCGGGGTGCGCAGGAGCGGGTTGTGGATGCCGACTGCATCCCAGCGCTGCTGGTCGGTTGTGATGAAGAGAAAGTTGGGTCTGGATTCCGGCACGTCTTCGCTACTCGGGTGAGAGAACAATTGAATACGCGATATGTCGGATGTCAACGGATATGGAGTAGCGTCAGTTTTGCGAGGCTTCGAGTACCCGCCGGATGCTGGCCGAGAGTTCACGATCAACCTGGGTCTTCTGGATGCGCTGCACGAACTCGACATCGTCGTTCGGTTCGGCAAACTGCCCAAAACCGGTGGCGAGGCTGACCGGAATATTCGGGAGCGGAACTTTCAGGACTATGTGGGGTGGGTGGAAGCGGCAGAGGATTACTCAATGACAAATGCGAAGGGACAAATGTAAAATGGCAAAAGCACGACTGCTATAGGGGGCGCTCGAAGGTTCGGTCTCTGGCGCGGCCCTGGGCGAAGGTTTGATTCCAGTTGTATTCTGCTTTGAAGTCGACTCGGTCATTCAGGTTGTGGGTGGTCATACGGATCGTGTCGGAGTCGACCTCGAACAACTTAAATTCGAAGGGTGTTTCTACAAAAGAGCTGACGGTGATGTAGTGGGTGCCGTTCAGCTCTTTGTGCATGTTGGCGTGAGAGTGTGCGCCCAATACGGCTGAGATGTTGTAGCGTTGGGCGATGTTCGTGACCGTCTTCGTGAAGTCGGCTGGGGGTTTGTGGAAGGGCTCTTCTCGCCCGGTCTGGCTGACGTCGATCGCGTGTATGGGGGAGTGGGTGAGGATGATCTGACATCGGTCGTCTCCTGACGACAGACGGGTCTCGAGTTCGGCTACCTGATCGGGGAGGAAGTGGGCGGTCTGCTCCTCCTCCCAGCAATAGGGCTCCGGGCCATACTGGTTCGGGATGACGTGGATGACACAGTCGGGTGTTTCGATCGCATAGTTTGGCGAGTCGTCCCTGAAGAATCGGCTGCAATGCTCCATCCACAGCTTCAGACCGTTCGGCCTCGTGAGGTCGTGGTTTCCAAGGCAGAGCCAGACCGGAACGCGTCGGTTGAACAGCGACGAAACAGCTTCCAGACCCGCCAGATCAAGGGTGTGGACCATATCGCCACCGTGGAGGATGAAGTCAACCGTCCCGTGCTCGTCCACCCCCCCGTCCAGCGCGTCGAGAATGTTGTGCAGATGATGGTCATACTTCGGCTGGAGCGTGTACCCCTTCTCACCTGAACCCCAATGGGTGTCCGCGATGAATAGGAATCGGGTCGACATATGGTTTCCGATCGTAACAGGTTTACGGTGCGGAGACCCAAGATCGCTTCGCAGCCATCCCTGGACAAGGGACCTCGTGTGCGTGCTCTTCATCCTTAACGTGTCTGTGCCCACAGTGTGTGAAGTGCCGGGGGGGAGAGAAGTCGTGGCACTGGGACCTGAAAAGCGAATCTCAAGCGGAGCTTTATCGCGTGGACGTCGCTCGCTCACGCCGGTGCCCTCGCCGCGACCTGGGGCGTTACGGTTTCTATATTCGTAGTCCACCAGGGGTAGGGCAGGGAGCGACGGTCCTGTGTGCTTGCATAGGTGGCCAGAAGATCCCCTGAAGTAGCACCGTCGAACCGATCCATCTGGTGTTCCCGGATCACATATTCTCTCATCTCGCGTACCGGCACGAGACTACGGACCTGGTGACTTCGGCCACGCACTGCGCCGTTTCCCTGGTCCTCAGGTAAGGAGAGCTATAAATCGGCCCGTGAATCCGGTTGATTCGAGGCGCTCTCCGAGCCGTTTCGTCTGGGTCCTCCCGAGGTCGGTGAGCCTTGGGTCTCCGGGGAGATGAATGCTGCAGACGCCGGTCTGGGCGTGTCGGGTGACGTGTAAGATCAAGTTTGACCTTTCGTGGATGTTCCGGTTGTTTTTGCCTTTCAGGATACTGCCCACCCCTTCTCAAGGCCAAATGATGTCATCATCGACTGTTTACACAAGCCCATACGAAAATCTGACCGGGACGTGGATACGCGGGAGCTTCCACGGACATTGCAGCGAGAACAGCAGTTGTGGGCGTATTCCGCTCGCAGAGGGCGTCCAGATGTATCACGAGGTCGGGGCCGGGTTCGTCACGCTCACGGACCACGACTATATCACTGACCTGACCGATATCGCCCTGCAGTATCCAGACATGACGTTCATTCAGGGATTCGAATACAGCACTCGTGAGAACGTTGTGTTTGCCGGGCCTGGAGTGAAACCACTGTATGAGGTATCTCTCGAGGCTGCGTTACAAGAGGCGAAGGATTTATTGACCTTCGTCGCGCATCCAAAGCGGTGGGTCGACCGGGAGTACTGGACCCTGCCTATGCTGGAGGCGCTCGGAACGTGGCCGGATGGCTTGGAAGTGTATAACGGACACTACGGAATCGAGCGTGCGTTGGCCGAGGGTCGGTGGCCGCTTTACAACGATTTCTGGGATGAAGTGCTCACGGCCGGACATCGTGTGTGGGGCTACGCGAACGATGACTTCCACGAACTGGACGACTTCTCGAATGCCTTCAACATGGTAAACGTCCTCGAGCGAACACCGGAAGGCGTGATTGCCGCGGCTAAGGCGGGGAGGTGCTACGCGACGACCGGTCCATTGGTCGCGCAGGTGACGGTCGCAGAAAACACGTACAGCGTAGATCTCGAGAAGCCAGCATCTGGCCGGTTCGTCGGGCTCGGTGGTGTGGTACTGGAGGCATCGGAGGGGACCGCCTTTTCCTATTTAGCAACAGACGAACCGTATGTCCGGTTCGAGGCTGAAGGCTCAGACGGGCGGGTGTTCCTGCAACCGATGTATGGGGAGTCGTTTGGTGGCTGACGATCTCCTAGACAGCCTGCTCGGGGTAGACCTCGAAGTGGACGAGCTATGGGCGCTTGCGGATCCTCCTACGTCCGAATTGAACGGTTCAGCAACCGATTCGATCGGAGACGGAGGGATCGCCCATCGGAAGCGGATCGCGGTGCGCGCCGGCGCTGAGATCCCCTTCAACCGACAGGAAGCGAACCCCAAACAGGCGTTTCGCGTGGTCCTGTGTCGCCTGATGGAGGATCCGGAAGACGAGATCGCTCTCCAGTATATTCCGATCGGTCTGCGGTTCCGTGATAAGGGGGACACGTTCGGGAAGAGTGCGTTGTCCCGGATCTACTGCCAGTTCGGGGATGTCCTGCCGGAGTCGACCCGCGAGCAGATCTTCGACGAGGTAACCACCTACGAAGGTTGGCTGACCGGCGGGACCGAGAATCATATCGCCATGCGCCGGACAGCGGGTTTCCTGTTCGGAGAGGCCTTCCCCAAGGCTTCCTTTGCCCAAGGACTGACCGGAGCGGAGCTGGCCGCAGAATGTTTCAGGTACTTCAAGGAGTACGGTCGACTCCTGTATCAGAGTTCGATGACGGAGTTTTTGTCTCCGATCTACCATTCCTGCCACACCGCCACCTGGCTGAACGTCTACGACTTCGCGAAGGACCCTCAGGCAAAGCTGTGCGCTCGCGCCATCCTGGACTGGATGTTCGCTGATCTGGCGACGAACAGCCACCACGGGATCATCATTCCGCCGGCGACACGCGCGAAAGGCCTGATGACGGACTCGTATCAGCTCTCGACCGTACGGTCGAACACGCAATGGTCGGCGTGGCTGTATTGGGGTGCCGGAAATGTCAAGGAAACCTACGAGGCGGTTGCCGGGACGACGACGTGGAAGCAGTCACCCTTCACGCTTCACGCGGTTTCTGACTATGTCCCTGAGCGGATTGTCAGAAACCTGGGAGCAAAGCGAGTGGACACGCCTTACCGTCTGTTCCAGTCCCGGGCAAACAAGGCTGCGATCGATCCACCCTCGATCAACCCGTACGGGAAGACGGCTAGTCCCTACCCGCAGCAGCCGGATGTTCGCTATGTGACGCGAAGCGTCTATGTTCACAAGAACTACGCGATCGGGGCGGGGACTCGTAAGGCCGAGATCGACGAACCGACCGTACGACACGCCCACACGTTCGGGGTCATCTGGAAGGATACTCACCCGAGAAACTGGTTGTTCGTCGTCCATCCCTACTGGTATGTGAACCGACCGGATGAAGAGTCCGGTGAGCTGTTGGGTGCAGACGACTGGTCAGGGACGAGCCCGTTCCTGCAGATGGTACACTGGGAAAACGCAGCATTGCTTCTGGCAGATCTGCCCGAGAAGGATCCATATCACGGTCAGGCGGTTGGGAGCAACCCGAAGTGGATCAGCGATCGGCCGGCGGAACTGCATCGACAGCTGAATGTGTTTGTTCCTGCGACGGTCGAGCAGGCACTCGGCCCCGGTGGCGGGGTCTTCCTGCGCACGGATGATGTCTATATCTCGCTTCGTCCGATCGGTGGAGAGGCCATTTGGGAGGAGACCTGTCGGGAGGGGTATCGACGCCTGGCTGTTCACGGCAAATGTGTGGGGTATACCGTTGAAGTCGGGGATGCTGACGAATACGGGACGTTCGACGCCTTTCGAGAGCAGATCGCCTCGTGTGAGCTGGATGTGACCGAACTGAGCCGTGACAAACACGTCCGCTACCATAGCTCGCGGGGACACGCGCTCGATCTCCACTACGACGAATCGTCCTGGCGCCCGAACGCCCACGTGAACGGAACACGGGTGGACTACGACCGGTGGCCGATCTGCGAGAGCCCTTATCTGACCTGTCGTGACGGTGTCATGCACGTGAACGATGGCCAGCACGGGATGCGAGTCGATTGGAGTTGTGCGCTGCCTGAGTACACGTACTATTCATCAACCCAACCCCGAAGCTGACGCGAACTGATCGAGTTTAAGAGTTCGCAAGTCCGCTGAACTTGAACCACACCTGGATCAAACACCGGCGACGCGAGCCGTCACACCGAGGAGTCTGATCGCCTCTGGTGTGATCGTTATTATCAGCGTGATCTGGGACGAGTGGATGTCCTACTACACGTCCGGCTCGAACATTAGCCGAAGCCATTTCCCGCTCGCCTTTTTCCTCCCGTACTTCACACTTTGCGTCGCCAATACGGTCTGTGCGCGTACAGTCCTTTCGGTTTCTCTCAGTCGCCCTGAACTGCTCGTAGTTCCGTCTGCTGGCCTGGTCGGAATCTCCGTTGCATACGGGGTGACCGGGCAGATGGTCAGCCTGGTGTCCAGCCCTTACTACTTTGCGACCTCTGAGAACCGGTGGGCGATCTATGTCCACGATTACCTCCCGCCGTATCGGGTAGCGTTGTTCGGGTTGCTGGGTTTTCTGGTATTCGCGGCCGCCTGGTTGTCCGCGGCGAGCATGGATTTCTGGGTCCTGTGCGTCTACCCACCGCTCGCCTTTCTCACGTTCCTCGGGCTGGCTCGCCTCGTCGCCGAGCTGGGACTCGTCTACGTCTATTACCGTGTTCATCTTAGTGAGTTCGTCCTCAAAATTTTCGGGGGACGGATACTGGGGTAGGCCAGCGTTGCCGTCCTCTATTTGGTCTGTGGGTTCTAGGGGGTCGGGAAGGGGTTTGTGATGCCGGCATTCAGCCAGGCGGTCAATTCGGTGGACCGGGTGGCCAGCCCCCGCCAGATCGAGATCGTCATCTGGCTCGCGTTCGGCCTAGGCTATGTAACCTCGATCGCTGACACAATCTACCTGGGCTATGACAAGGGCGCCGACAACCTCGGGAACATGGGGCTCCGCAAGGCCGGACCGAACGCCTACAACCAGGCGGTGTCCGCTTTCCTGAACCCGACTCCGTTCGGCGGGAAAGGACGGGCAAACTGGGTCGGAATCGGGGCTGTCGTCATGGCTGTGCTGACGGTCATCCGCTACCGCCTACCAGGCTGGCCGCTCCATCCGATCGGGTTGGGCCTGCAAGGCAGCTACGGGTTAACCAAGACGTGGATGTCGATTTTCTTCGCGTGGGCTATCAAGGGGGCGTTGATGCGGATCGGAGGTCAGGCCCCGTATGAGCGCGGGAAACCCTTCTTTGTTGGGCTGATCGCCGCCCAGGCCGTCAGTACGTTCATCGTCTTCGTGGTCGACTGGCTCTGGTTCCCCGGGCAGGGACACAACGTCCACAACTACTAGTCCGCTACCTCGTCTCGCAAAGGCGCGTAACCCTTCTGGACGTGTCTCGCTGGGCTTGGACTTCCCGGCGGGTATCGTTTTCTTAGCAAGGTCTGAATAGAACCGACTATCCAACTGACCGGAGGCGCACCATGCAGATGTATATCGACAGCAAATGGGTCGACGGCGAAGGGCCGATCGACGTGATCAACCCGTATGACGGATCTGTGGTCGATACCGTCCCGCGCGCTGGCGACAGCGACATCGAAGCGGCGCTGGCCTCGGCCGAGCGAGGCGCTCGGGTGATGGCAGAGATGACAGGCTTCGAGCGATACGCGATCCTGAAGAAGGCCGCTGACCTGATGCAGGAACGGATCGAGGATTTTGGCAGAACAATCACGCTCGAGGAAGGCAAAGTCATCGGGGAGGGGCTGGGAGAGGCTGCACGGGCGATCGAAACGATGACGCTGTCGGCCGAAGAGGCCAAGCGGCTTTATGGCGAGACGATCCCGCTCGACGGTTCGACCGGTGGGAAGGGGAAGTTCGGGTTTACACTCCGTGTCCCCTGTGGTGTCGTCCTTGCGATCACACCGTTCAACTTTCCCCTGAACCTGGTTTGCCACAAGGTCGGGCCAGCGCTGGCCGCGGGGAACGCAGTCATCGTCAAGCCCGCGACGGACACCCCTCTGTCTGCACTTAAGCTAACCGAAGTGCTGATCGAAGCAGGTGCACCGCCAGAAGCGATTCAGTGTATTACCGGCCCCGGCGGAAGCGTGGGATCCAAGCTAAGCAGCGACGCACGCGTGCGTAAGATCAGCTTCACGGGGAGCCGTGACGTCGGTGAAACTATCTGCAATGTGGCAGGGCTCAAGAAGGTGACGATGGAGCTGGGATCGAATTCTCCACTGATCGTCATGCCTGATGCCGATCTCGAGAAGGTGGCGGCTGCGACCGCCTCGACCGGATTCGCGAACGCCGGACAGGTTTGCATTTCGGCTCAGCGCGTGATGGCCCACGACGCCGTGTATGATGACTTCATCGATGCCCTGACACCCAAGGTCGAAGCACTCAACACCGGAAACCCGATCGAAGAGGGGGTGGCGCTGGGACCGATGGTGCGCGAGTCGGATGCCATTCGTGTCGGTGAGTGGATCGAGGAAGCCATGAGCGGAGGGGCGAGGCTTGTGACCGGGGGCAGCCGAGAAGGCACGATGCACGCGCCGACGATTCTAGCGGACGTCGACCCGAAGATGCGGATTTCCTGTGATGAGCTATTCGGTCCGGCCGTGGGGATCACAAGATTCGACAACATCGACGACGCGATCACGATGGCGAACGACACGAACTACGGCCTGAGCGCGGCCCTGTTCACGCAGAACATCGATTGGGCTATGCAGTTCGCTCGCCAGGTCCATTCCGGGAACATCAACATCAACTGGGGCCCACAATGGCGGGCGGACCTGATGCCATATGGCGGCTTGAAGGATAGCGGGATGGGGAAGGAAGGTCCGAAGTATACGGTCGAGGAGATGACCGAGACGAAAATGGTCATCTTTCATTGACCTCGAACTACTCCTAAGACCAGACATCTAGGAAGGCGAGGACAGCCCGGGAGCAGCAATGGCCATCGGGCTTGGGCCCGGGATCTGATCGTGTGATCCCGGGTCTTCTACTTGCAACTGAAAGTTACACATCAATATGCCTGAACGACCAAACATCATCCTGATCCTCGCAGACGATCTCGGGTTCTCCGACATCGGGGCGTATGGATCGGAGATCGAGACGCCTAGTCTGGATCGGCTGGCAGATGGCGGGCTGCGGTTCAGCCAGTTCTACAACTGTGCGCGGTGCTGCCCGACCAGAGCGTCGCTCTTGACTGGGCTGTATCCGCATCGGGCCGGGGTTGGGCATATGGTCGTGAACATGGGGGTGCCCGAGTATCAGGGATACCTGAACGACCAGTGTGTCACGATCGCGGAAGTACTTGGTGATGCGGGATATCGGACGTTGATGTCGGGGAAGTGGCACGTCGGTGGGGAGCAGGCGAATCTTCCATCCGACTGGGTGCCAAATATGCCGGAGTATCCGACACCAATCGGGCGAGGGTTTGACCGGTTCTACGGGATCCTGTCGGGTGGTGGCAGTTACTTCAATCCCAATATGCTGATGGACGGGAATACCCGGATCGCGATCGAGACCAGCGACTACCACCTGACTGATGCGATCAGTAACAAGGCGGCGCAGTTCGTGGAAGACGCGTCACATCGTGAGGAACCCTTCTTCCTGTACCTCGCCTATACGGCGCCGCACTGGCCGCTCCACGCACTCGAGGAAGATGTAGAGAGATATAGGGGGCGGTATGCGAAGGGTTGGGACGCACTGCGGAACGAGCGGAGCGAGCGGCTCCGTGAATCTGGGATCCTCGGATCCGATTTCGACCTGACGCCGCGTACGGCGGAGGTGTCCGAGTGGGACTCGGCTGGCGATCCGGCGTGGCGCGATCTGCAGATGGCGGTGTATGCCGCTCAGATCGACCAGATGGATCGAGGGATCGGACGTGTCCTGAATGTGCTCGACCAACGTGGCATTTTAGACGATACGCTCATCATCTTCATGTCGGACAACGGTGGCTGCGCAGAGTTTCTGCACGAGGATGGTGACGCGCCTGAGCCGTCGCGCTACCGGCGCCCGACGGTAGATGGCCGTGTAGTGCGGGTGGGGAATACTCCCGGCATCGAACCCGGGCCAGCCGACACGTTCGCGAGCCTGGACATCGGGTGGGCGAACGCGAGCAACACACCCTTCCGGCTGTTCAAGCGATACACGCACGAGGGCGGTATCGCGACGCCGTGTATCGCACATTGGGGTAACGCGAATGTCACACCCGGTGTTGTCGACGAACCGACGCACGTGATCGATGTTCTGCCCACACTGCTCGAGCTTGCCGGTGGGGCATATCCCGCGGAAAGAGACGGTCACGAGATTCGCTATTTCGATGGGGAATCGTTTGCCGGCACCTTCACCGGCGAAGGGTGGTCCAGGCGGGAGCCGATCTATTGGGAGCACGAGGGGAACCGGGCCGTGAGAGTCGGGGATTGGAAACTGGTGAGCGAGATCCAGGACCCGACCGATGCGTCATCCAGGGCGGTGTGGGAGCTCTACGAGATAGGGGATGATCGCACGGAGCTCAAGGATAGAGTTTCGGGCGAGCCGGACAGAGCGGATGAGTTGGTCGGGCTCTATCGTGATTGGGCCGAACGATGTGGCGTTCGGAACTGGCCGCTCGAAGGGGCGCCTGTCCCCGCAGGGATGGACGCGAAGACACGACATAATCACGTGTTCGTGGTCCCGGATGTGAGGTTGGGACCTGAGCGGCCCCCCGCAGAGGTTAGCGTGCCCAAACTGGTGGTGCAATAGCAGGTATCCTCATAGGTTGGTCTTGGTATACAATGTGCCACCTTAACCGTGGACAACCATTGAATGTTAGACAGGCTGATTCTTGTGGCTCTTTCTGCCTCCATCGTCAGTCGCATCGCTGCGGCGTCTGAACCGGTTGTCTATCCTGGTACGCGTGATCGATCTGAGCCGAAGTCAGGATGTGACGGTCGCGAACTGTGAGGTCGCAAGGAATGGACTGCACGGCATTCGTATTACGGAATCTGTGGATGTCGTAGTATAGGACAGCCTGATCGAGGGAACGCTGGGAGCGGGGTCGCCCTGGCCTTCCGGATGGATGGCAGCCGGGACGTTCAGGTGAACGGGAACAAGGTCCGGAACAATGCTGGGAAGGGGATCGAGGTGGCAGATGGTGTGGAAGCGCAGCTGAGTGGAAATGTGCTGCGTGATAATGGCAAATAGCTCGCGGTCCTCGACGTAACTTCTTGATAGGTCTTCTGGGGGCCTACTCGAAGACCCGGCAGAATTCGATCACCAACCTTCCATCCTGAATCCTCAATCCAAATGATTGTTGAATACATCACACTCACGGTCTACCTGATCCTTCTTCTGGTCCTGGGCGCTTACTTCTCGCGCTACAACCGCGACCTGAGCGACTTCGTTCGTGGAGGTGCACAGGGTACGTGGTGGATCGTCGGGATGAGCATGTTCATCTCTGGCATCAGCGCCTTCACCTTCACGGGCAATGCGTCTGCCGCCTACGAGGCGGGGCCCACGTTGCTCGTGATCTATCTCGCGAACGTCATAGGGTTCGCTCTGTCGGGGCTGTTCCTCGGGCGATGGTTCAGACAGACACGCGCGCTCACACTGGCCGACATCATTCGCGATCGGTTCGGCGTGGCGATGGAGCAGTTCAGCGCCTATATCGGTGTGGTGATGGCCCCGATCGCAGGATCGATTCAGCTCTGGGCGCTTGCGGGCTTTGCAAGTTCCACGTTCGGCTTTCCGCTCAAAACGACGATTGTCGTCATCGGCGCTATTGTGGTCCTGTACTCGACGACGGGTGGGAAATGGGCAGTGATGGCGACCGACTTCGTGCAGGGCCTGATCATGATGGTGATCACGGTCGTGATCGCCGTGCTCGCACTGGATCATATCGGTGGGGTCGGTTCGTTCCTCAGCTACTTCTCCGATCCGCAGTTTGCCGACGACTTTCAGTTCGTCAAGGATTCGGGGCAATTCCCAAGCGACAAGTTCACCTGGCACTGGATCATCGTCATTTTCGTGATGCAGCTCTACGGTCAGATTAGTCTCTCGTCAGCCGGCAGGTTCCTGGTCGCAAAGGATGGTGAGGCTGCTTCTCGTGGTTCGTGGTTTGCGATGATCCTGATGGCCGGTGGTTCGTTGATCTGGTTCCTCCCTCCGATGGTCAGCCGTTTTATGTATGAGGCCGAGGTGAATGCGATGGATGTGGACAACCCGTCAAACGGATCCTACGCGTTTATTGCCCTGAAGCTTCTGCCGGATGGCCTCGTGGGAATCATGATCGCCGCCATGTTCGCCGCCACGATGAGCAGCATGGATACGGCCCTCAACGGCCAGGTCGGGGTGATCGTCCGGAACGTGATCCCTCGTCTGAGGGAGAAGCTGGGCAAGCCGCCGCTCGAGCCGGCCTCCGAAATGTGGTTGTGTCGTGCCCTGACGGTCGTACTCGGGGCAATTGTGATCTGCTACAGCTTGCTCTGGGTCCTGCAGAAGGACATCGTGCTCTTCGATGCCTATCTGGCGATCAGCTCGATTATTGGCATTCCGCTCGGGTTCCCGATGCTGGCCGGTCTGTGGGTCAAACGGCTATGGAAGGGGTCATACTTCCTGATCATCGGCGCCTGTTTGCTTCCCTCCGCATACGCCTTCTACGACAGCAGCGTGAATGAGACGACCTGGACGATCCAGGACCGCGCGATGTGGATCCTGCTGTTCGGATGTATCTCGACCGCCATCTGTGTCGTGCTATCCCGTCTGAACAACGCAGAATATGAGGAGAAGGAGCGCGTCTTCTTCGAGACCATGGCTCGCCCGGTCAACTATGTGTCCGAGATCGGTGAATCGTTTGATGGGCGGCAGTTAATCGTGATGGGGAACGCGTCACTTATGCTCGGTGGCTTGTTGGGCCTACTCATCTTGATACCGAATCCGCTGTCGGGACGACTCATTTGCGGAGCTGTCGCTGGAACAATCGCTCTGATAGGTTTCCTCCTTCGGCGACGGGGGCAGGCAGTCGGGACATTGGATCTGCCTGAGTGAAGGAGAAGTCATGCCGCTGATTGGTTAGCTTACGTCCGCTTTGCCTGGTTTGGATAGCACAGTTCTAGGAAGCGAGCGAAGAGACCCTCCCGACGGAATGGAAAGGTGATGGACCTAACCCGATCGTGTTCTTCAACGGGGGAGTTGGCGGTCCGAACCAGTACTACTTCGGAGGAAAAGGTGGGCGGGGAACGGTCAGCCACGGAAACATGGACGGCGGGTCTTTAGTGTTCGAGCTCGATGGGGTGAGGTGGAGCGTCGACCCGGGCATGACCGGACGGTATGGTCGTATCGAGAGAATGGGATTCGGGCTCTGGGACCGACGGCAGGGAGGAGACCGATGGAAACTGCTGAACAAGGGCAACTTCGGTCACAGCACCCTCTGTAAACAACCGACTGCACGACGTCGACGGGAAGGCAGAGATCATTGACTACAAACCGGGTGAACGGCCTGAAGCGACCATCGACGTGACCGCGGCTTTCTTGGGAAAATTGAAGCGGGCGAGACGAACCTTTACAAAGGACGGGAACCGATCACTGGTGATCGAGGATGAGATCGAGGCAACGGATCAGATCGATCTGGTGACGTGGCAGTTGGTCACGCAGGCTGACATCAGTGTCAGAAGCGGTGGCGCGACTCTCGAATAGGCGGGTTAGCGTTTATCGCTGGAAGTCATCTCTCATCTCGGGGTAACGCCTTCCGTTGTCTCATTTAATCCACCACCGATTGAGTTGGACACCGTGAAGGATGGTCTGAAACGACTGGAACTCAGGTTTCCCTCGTGGACCATTGAGAATGACGAACTATCAATTTTAGTAAGGTTGGCGGGGGAGTAGCACGTCAGCCCGAGTCGCGTTGAACACAGGAGACAGAAACGATGATTCAGATCGCAGAAGCCCTTGGACCCAACCCGTCACCTCTCTGGAAGATGGTCAAGCAGAGTGGCGTGGACTACGTCGTTGGCGGTATGGACTTGAGCACGATCAAGACTGCCCGGAGCAAGGAGGAACTGCCCTGGGGGTATATGTCGCTCATGCGGCTGAAGACGCGCTACGAGGATGCCGGTTTCAAGTTCAATGTGCTGGAGAGCCGTCCGCCGTTGACGAAGGCCAAACTGGGACTTCCGGGCCGCGACGAGGAGATCGAGACGGTGATCGACCTGCTCACCAACATGGGGAAGCTGGGCATCGGAGTTTGGTGCTACGAGTGGATGCCGGTGATGAATTGGCTGCGTACGTCGTCGACAATCCAGGCTAGGGGCGGTGCTCTTGTAACGGGATACGACCACGAGTTGATGAAAGATGCGCCTTTGACGGAATACGGTGAAGTCTCCGAGGAGCAATTGTGGGAGAACCTCGAATACTTCCTGAAGGCTACTCTGCCCGCCGCAGAGAAAGCGGGTGTGAAGATGTCGATGCATCCGGACGATCCGCCCCTTTCGCCGATCAGAGGTCTGGGCAGGATCATGCGCAGCGTCGAGAACTATCAGCGCCTGATCGACCTGGTGGACAGCCCGTGCAATACTATCACTATGTGCCAAGGAAACTTCACGCTAATGACCGAGGATCTGCCGTCTGTTATTCGTGACTTTGGGGCGCAGAACAAAATCACTTTCGTTCACTTCCGCGACGTCCAAGGCACGGTTACGAAGTATCAGGAGACCTTCCACGATGAAGGTAAAACAAACATGTTGGCTTGTATGGAGGCCTATCGAGACATCGGATTCGACGGCGTGTTGCGCCCGGACCACGTGCCGACGATGGAAGGGGACAGCAACGAACGTGCGGGCTACTCATCGATTGGGAGATTATATGCGATCGGATATATCAAGGGGCTTCGGGAATCTGTTTACGCTAATTGAAAGGGTTTTGCCCACCAATTACTCCACCCCGGCGATAGTCGTCAGACTGCAACAACTGGGTCAGTATTACGGTGCCTATCGCTCGGCTGATCCCGCAAAGAGATCGAAAGGGAAACATGCTTGTTGATAGATACACGGTCGACGACATAAAAGGGGCTCTGATACCTCGCGAGGACTGGCATCCTTTTCCGACACGGGACGAGCGTGAACCCTGGAGGAGATTGGATGCGGAGACGCGACGGACGCTGATATCGGGCGGCGAGAAGTATCTTGGTCACGAGTGGACGGTGTTCAGGGCGACCCAGTTCATGGAGATGGCTCGAACGGGGCTACGTTCGCTCTACGGGAAGTTTCGTGCGACGCACCGGAACGCCCTGTCTGCACTTGTTATGGCTGAGTGCGCGGAGGGGCAGGGCCGATTCATCGACGATATTATTGACGGCATTTGGGCCGTGTGCGAGGAATCGTGGTGGGGGAAGCCCTGGCACCTGGTGCAACAGAAGGTTGGGGTCAATCTGTCAAATATCAACGATCCGCATATCGACCTGTTCGTTGCGGAAACGGCGAGTCTGCTGTCATGGACGTGCTACCTCCTCGAGACGCAGATAAACGAATGGTCGACAATGATCATGCCCCGTGTGGATCACGAGATGCAGGAGAGGATGCTCACACCGCTCCTGGAGCGTGAAGACTATCACTGGATGGGGTTCAGCCATCTGGATAAGAACCTTCATCGGGTCAACAACTGGAATCCCTGGATCGTCTCGAACTGGATCACGACGATCCTTCTGATGGAACGGGATCCTGAGAGAAGAGCCGCAGGACTGCACAAGACGATGCGGGCGCTGGACAACTTCATCGACCCTTATCCGAAGGACGGAGGTTGTGACGAAGGCCCCGGATACTGGGGGCGTGCCGGTGCTTCGATGTTCGAGTGTCTGGAATCCTACTACGGGGCGACGGACGGGAAGGTCAACGTCTACGGAGAGCCGTTGATCAAGAACATCGGGACGTTTATCACCAAAGTGCAAATATACGAAAACTGGTTCGTGAACTTTGCCGATGCCTCGCCCCTGGTCAACCCTGCACCGTTTCTCGTCTATCGATATGGCAAACGTATTGGTGATGCAGAGCTGATGAGTGCGGGCGTCTACTTTTCAACAAAGGGGAAGGGCTGGGACGGTAATGATTTCAGCATAGCCAGGCAGCTTCCAACCCTGTTCCACGGTTCTGAGATGTCAGATGTGGAGCTGACGCAGCCGCTACCAGCGTATTCTTGGCTATCGGAAATCGAGGTGATGACGGCTCGGGACAAGAGAGGTTCGGGTGAGGGATTCTTTGTCGCAGCAAAGGGCGGGCACAATCAGGAGAGCCACAACCACAACGACGTCGGACACTACATCGTCTATGTGGATGGGGAGCCCGTGATCATCGATGCCGGGGTCGAGGCCTACACGGGGAAGACGTTCAGCTCAGAGCGATACACCATCTGGACGATGCAATCCGCCTACCACAGCTTGCCGACGATCAACGGCGTGATGCAGGATCCCGGGATCGAGTTCACGGCGAAAGACGTGTCGAGCGAGGAAGACGCTGATAAGGCGACCATAACGCTGGATATCTCCGATGCCTATCCGCCTGAAGCGAACCTCAAAACGTGGCAACGCAGCCTGACGCTGTTCCGGGGGAAGGAGATTCGTGTCGTCGATCAGTATGAGTTGTCGGAAGCGGCAGACTCCATCCAACTCAGTTTGCTGACGCCCTGTGTGGCCGATGTATCGGAGGGTAAGATTCGTCTAGGTAAACGGGAGCTTTCAGAGGGGCGCTCGGCCGGCGAAGCCTACATCCACTACGATGCCGGCCAGATGACGGTTGAGGTGGAGCGACGAGATCTGACGGACGGAAAGTCGCTCCGGTATTGGGGCGAATACGTGAGCCGAATCCTACTTACGCTGAGTGCCCCCGGGAGCAGTGGCGTTGTTGAGCTGAGGATCACCCGCGCTGGGTGATGGAGTGTGCGTTCAGACGAAGGGCTGGGCGGAATCATTTGCCCTGATCATCTCATCAGCGGAAAGACCACCGGTTTGTCGCCCGATGAGATGGCCAGACAATTATTCGCGCGCCTCGAGGCTGGTGAGGCGTAGCTGTCGAGGTGGTCAGGCCTGGCTACAGTGACTTGTAGACCTTCACTGCGGCCTTGAATCCAGACCGCGGACTTGTCAACACAGGGATTTCCGATTCCAGTTTTTCCGCAGCCCCCGCCATGCTCGCTTGAGCCAACACAATGACGTCCGCATCTGACGCTGCTGAATCGAGCACCCTCACGATCTCGGCTTCGTAACCCGCGGTATCACCAGCCTCGAAAGCTCTCCAAGCTTTATCGCACAGAATATCGGCGAGTTCGATCTCCTTGCCTACTGCCTGAGCGGATCGCTCGACGATTTCTTTGGTCGGTGTCAACGTCGTCTGTAGCGTTGCGGCGACAATGATCCTGGATCCGATCTTCACCGCCTCATTCGCCATGGGGTCGTCTACCCGCAGGATCGGACGGTCGGTAAATGACCTGATGACCTCTGCGCAGGGCCCGATCGACGAGCACGTGCACAGGAGCGCGGGGGCGCCCCCGTCGAGCGCGTTCAGGGCGGCTGTGGCCACTCGACGATTCAAGTCGGGCGTGATGCCTCCGTTTGCTCGTGCTTCGGCGAGCAGGCCGTCATCGACGACGTGCTGGAGTGGCACATCAGGCGCGATCTCCGCGCCCAGTTTGGCGAATACGGATGCGTTAGACGCAGCGGTGTGGAGGAGTGCCAGTTTTCTGTCCAAGTGATTGCCTCATTCGTGGGCGTTCCTAGAATCGCTCTTCGCTCCAAAGCTACAGGATTGCCGTGGAGAATGCCAAATATCCGTGGTCACCAAACCCCGGGCACAATGTTTAGTCTCGTCTAAAAATTCTGTTGCCATGCATAGGCATACCTTTTAGTATTGATTCTGGTGCATATAAAGAAAGGTAATCATGCATTTCGTCCAGTTTGGATATCGGTTCTTTGCCGGGGCTGCTGCATTGATCCTTCTGGGGATGTCTGCGTCGACATACGCTGCCGATCAGATCGGAGGGGTTGTGGTCGATGCGAGGACAGAAGACCCCCTTCCCGGAGCAAACGTTGTCATCGTAGGGACCCGCATCGGCGCGGTCGTCGATTCCGAGGGGCGATTCACGCTCAAGAAGATACGCTCGGGATCGATCACGATCCGGGCATCAATGGTGGGCTACCTGTCGACGACTTCCGAACTCGATCTCGATGGGGATAGGGAGAAGGTCGTGATTCGTCTCGATCCTGCCGATCTCCGAGGCAGGGAAATGGTCGTGACGGCAACGCGTACGGAAAAGCACCGGCGCGATGTGCCCGTCATCGTGAACATCGTCGACGAGAAAATCTTCGAGGATACCCAGTCCGAGACTCTGGCAGATGGTGTCGTTTTCCAGCCCGGTTTGCGCGTCGAGAACAACTGTCAGAACTGTGGGTTCACTCAGCTCAGGATCAACGGCCTGGAGGGGGGATATTCGCAGATCCTGATCGACGGTCGCCCGATCTTCAGTGCGCTCGACGGGGTCTACGGTCTCGAACAAATTCCAACCTCGATGGTCGAGCAGATCGAGGTCGTGCGCGGCGGTGGGTCCGCACTCTACGGTGGCAACGCGATCGCCGGGACCGTGAATGTGATCACTCGAGAGGCGGTCAACACGGGCTTCGACATCACCGCCTCGAACGCGTTCGTCAACGGAGGGACAGATGACCAGAAGGTTAGCGTTTCCACTTCCTATGTATCCGACGATCAGAAGGCTGGCATCTCGCTGTTCGGTCTCGCTCGCTTCCGCTCTCCATACGATCACGATGGGGACGGTTTTTCCGAGATCGTGAAGGTCCGTAACGGCTCTTTCGGGATGCGCAGTCATTTGCGACCCGATCCGCTCAGCAAACTCACGTTCGAATTCCACACGCTGAACGAAGATCGACGAGGTGGGAACCGGTTCGAATTCGAGCCGCACGAGGCGGACATCGCGGAGTGGCTGGAGCACAAAGTGGTCGGGGGAAGCCTGGCCTACGAGAGCGTGCTCTCTACGGAGGAGCTCCACGAATTCGAATTCTACGTGTCTGCAAAACGAACAGCAAGGGACAGCTACTACGGTGCCGGCCGCGATCCGAACGCCTATGGCGAGTCTCTGGATCGCACCGTGGCAGTCGGTGGCCGATATTCGAAGTCGCTCGCCGCGACCAACGACCTCACGGTCGGGATGGACATCAAGTTCAGCCGACTGGAAGACGAGATCGTCGGCTATCAGCGATTCACCGATCAGTCGATCACCACGGTCGGAGCCTACGCTCAGTCTGATTGGAAGCCGGCCGACCGCGTCAACTTCCTGCTCGGGGCACGTGTGGATAAACACTCCCTTGTGGAAGATCCGATTCTCAGCCCGCGCGCGAACCTGCTGCTCAGCCTGAGCGAGCAGAGTCAGATCCGACTCTCGGGTTCGTCCGGCTATCGGGCACCGCAGACGTTTGATGAAGACCTCCATATCGAGTCTGTATCGGGTGAGGCGCTTCTGATTGAGTTCGACCCAAATCTCGACACCGAGCGATCGTGGAGTGGCTCGGGATCTTTCGATTACTCCTTCAGCAATCCTGATTACTACTGGGGCTTCACACTTGAGGGGTTCTATACCCGAGTGACTGACGCATTTGTGTTGGAAGACAACGGTCAGGATGCGGCCGGGAATTTCCTGCTGCTGAAGAAGAACGGCGACGGGACCGTTGTGGCGGGAGCGACGCTGGACCTGCGTGCGTCTACGTGGAAGACGTCCTTTCAGGCCGGTCTGACGCTTCAGTCGAGTCGTTACGACAGCCCGGTGGAGTGGGCAGACGGTCTGTTCTCGGATCGCATTCTTCGGACGCCCGGTTTCTACGGGTACTATACCGCGTCCTGGAAACTGACGCCGGTTGCGAGTGTGGCCCTTTCTGGCACGTATACAGGCCCTATGGATCTCCCTCACTACGCAGGGTTTATCGCGGAAGATCGGCTCGAGAGATCGGACGCGTTCTGTGAAGCCAACGCGACTCTGGATCTGGATTTGGAGTTGGGGGGACAGCTACCTGAGCTGGAACTGAAGGTCGGGATCAAGAACCTCTTCAACAGCTACCAGAACGACTTCGATCGGGGAATCGATCGGGACGCTGGGTATATATACGGTCCGAGACAACCCAGAACGATTGCCGCATCCCTGAAGGTAGTATACTGATGACCGCGATCAGGAAGTGGCTGACCATCAGCCTGTGTGCCGCGGTTGCTTGCGTTGACTGTGCCCTCAGTTGACCGACGACGAGACTTCACACGAGGATGACCACCACGAGACCATTACGGTGCTTGGTATCTTGTTGGGGTATGTCAGGCCCAAGGGCGAGAACGCGATTGGCGGCCACGTCGACACCCTGCGGCGGCAGAGTCACGCCGGCTTTGGACGTCACGTTTCTATTGGCGCGAGTGTCAGCACCATTGCCGGACACGATCACTACAGCGTGATGGCTCCTGTGGCCTGCATCCGTGGCGAGGCGTCGAGTTGACCGCGGCACCGGGCTGGGAGTGGGAGCGCCACGAATCGGAATTGGCACGTCATCCGACCGTTCACTTCTCGGCCGCCTACGTTATCGAGCGCGGAACATTGGAGGCGGGACCGTCCCTGGAGTTCTCGAAGTCGGCGGAAGGTCAGCACTTCGCTCTGAACCTGCACTGCTTACTCCATCTGTGATGAGAATTGTATTCGCACACGTGCGCTTTGCCCTGCTCGCGGTCGTGATGCTGACCCTTGACGAGGGATCGGCGAGGGGAGAGTGGCTAACCTATCCCGAAGGGCTCGCACAGGCAGACAGCACCGGGAAGCTCGTGTTCGTCGAGGTCTACACCGACTGGTGTGCCTACTGCACGAAGCTCGAGCGACGCGTCCTCAAGCGCGACGACGTGAGACGCGTGCTGGACAAACACTTCGCGATGGTCAAGCTGGACGCTGAAGACGACACGCCGATCGTGCGAGTCGGAGACGGTGTACTCGACTCCCGCAAGCTGGCGCGGAAGTATGGCGCGACCGCGTATCCGACGTGCTTGATCCTGAAGCCTGACGGTCGCATCGTGAAGAAGCTGGTCGGATACCATCCGCCGGAGGACTTCCTCGCTTTCCTCCAGTCAGGACTGGCATCTCGAAAGGATTGAGCAAGGGGATCTTTCGAATATCGAAAGTTTTGGGGCAAACGGGCCGCGACTATCGTCGGGGTCCGTTCTGTGTCCAGGAGGCTGGTCTCGGGCCCCTTCGGGTCTCATTATAGATTGACTCCCAAAGTCAAAGGCCAAACTGAATTCAAGCGGGACGAACGCATTAAGCTCGCTGTCGCATCTCAAGACAAGAGCTTGGTCGGTAGAGCATCGAGCGTGATCCCAACTGACCTGTCCCCCTGGTTTTTCCTGTGTCTCACAGTAAACGTGCCATCTGCCTGTCTCCCAGCCACAAGACCGCACTAGTTTAAATCTGGCCACTGACCAGGGAAGCGAACGACGAAAAGGGCGTCTTTCTCAACAAACACTGGAGAGTATAGGTTCAGATAGTACTCCATCAGTTCGTCTTGCCCCTCTTCCCTAGGTCTCTGACTTTCTCCAGGATTTTTGGTGCACCAGCCATATCTGACCTAACCGGGGTTTTCAGATTTAACCATTTTCAGGTGAATCCTCTTATCGTGATCCCAGATTGCTCCTGTCAACCAATCGATTAATGAACCACCAGTGGAGAGAATAAGAGCACCCCCAAACTCCTTCTCCATACCGCCCGCGAGTATGCTTCCATAAGCCAACCACAAGAGATATATGCGCAAATTTTTATTCAGTTTTCTGCTTAGTTGTAGAGTGACGTCCTCAAAGCCATCCTTACTGAACGTTAGCTTGGGAGTCTCCCTTTTTCTGATGGTTATGTAACCAGGTGTGGTTGTGAGATGGAGCCCCGATTCGTCAGTCACTTTCGCGCCCGAAGGTGTTGTTTCCACAATTACTCGGTCCGACATCCCGGATGTTAACGTGGCACAACCCGTAAAAACGAATAAAGAGAGGTAAAGGAATACCGTTCCTCCCATGCTACTCATACTTACTCCATTCGACTGAAATGTTCGCAGTTGGTTGCCTCGAGTTGCCCCAAAATCTCAGAAGAGGTGACCTCGTGACCGGTGTGAGCACGGGGGGGAATCTTATGTGACACAGAACTACCTAAACAACCTCATACTAGAAACCAAAGTCCTGAAATCCGCTCGACTTTAACCCAAAAAGGGGAGGTGATATCTAGCGTCCTTCCGCACTATATGTGAGCAGTTGCTACCGCTCCATTACCAAATAGAACAACTCCAGAATATCCGACGGACAACAACGATGGGTTTTGAGATTAAACCCGAACAAGGTCAGCCCTAATCATAACCGCAACATGTGTGCTATTTTTAACAGTAGTGTCCGGTTTTTTTCTTGGAATCCATCAGCGGTTGTGTAACCATTATCGTAAACAAGAAAAACATCGCTTCCAGGTCTGTATCTATAGTTAAGGAGAAAGTTGATGCCTGCTTTTTCCCTGTCATTGTTCCACTGAGTAAACAGCTTGACAAAAAAATCCGTTGTAAACGAGTACAGAACCCGTGCCGACAATGTTGTGATATTGAAATTAGCTTCTGGTAGTCGAATCCAGTTGGAATTGACGTTCGCCTGAACTAGCAAGCTACCTGACGGACTAAACCGGGATTTAGCGATCAGGGACGTCTTCCTACCCGTGTAATAGCTACCTAGCTTCAGATAGATGTCACTCGCAAGTCTTCGCTTTGAACTGAAGTTTGGTCCGATTTCAAGCGTTACAAATCTGTGCGTCGCCTGAGGTATCTTTGTTTCTGGGAGCTTTCTGGAAGGCGCGAAAGGTTTGTTGACCGTATCCTCAGTAAACACCAGATGTGATCTGAACCAGTCTCCTTGCCTAAAACGCCAGAATCCTCTCCATTTGATGTTGAAGAACTGTAAGTTGTTGTCAAGATCGGTCAGGACCTGTGCGACCGGACCAGAAAACAGCAACCCCAGCCTGTGGCTTAATTTGCCCCACGTATTCAAATCATAACGCCGGAAAGCTTTCAGATCGCCTCGTCTGTTAACGAAGCCTACTCCAGGATAAAACTCACTATCCATTTGAAGGTATTTTGCCCGAAAGTTCAATTTCTTTCCGGAAAATCTCAGATCCACGTAACCAGCATCACCAGACAAATTCTCTGCCGAATCCCACGTGCGGGCTCCGAAACCGCTCAACGTCAGATTGCTTCTGCCGTGGCCGAAGGTGAAGTCAAGCCCTGCTGCTCGATTGTATCCTGACCAATTACCCCCGGCATTTGCAGACTGCTTATTGACTAGGATCAGCCCCAGCGCGGATTTTTGTAGCAGATCTCTCTTGATGCGAGTAACTGAATAGTTCTTTCGGAACGCCGTTACAGTGTCACCATCAACCGCGAGGAACGCTTCGTCTGTAAGAACGTTCAGCACACCGACGCCCGTCTTCCCAACCTTTCCTGTAAGCTTGGCTCCCAAGATTACTGGCGTCTGGATTCCCTCCTCCACCCCGATTTGCCTTGAATAGAACAAAGCAGTAGGAGGGCGGTTGCCTTGATTCTCAGCTTCCTCACCAAACTGAAAAAGTGTGCTCCCTTCCAGGAAGAATTCCCTTTTCTCCGGCACAAAGGTTCTGAACTGGGTAAGGTTGACCTGTTCCTGATCTCCTTCTACTTGTGCGAAATCGGTGTTGTAGGAAAGATCGAGAGTCAGGTTGCTGGTGATACCGTACCGGATGTCTGCACCAGATTCGAACTTTCGGCTCGCCTGACTGATCTCCGCGCCAAAGCTCTTGGCTACACCTGGCAGAAGGTATGGCTTTATTGTCCGTACGCGGCCTGGACTAATTGAGTCTAAGCCATGAAGCTCGCCTATCTCCCTTGTCCATCTTCGAGCAAAGAAATTGGCTGATCTATCCACAACGAACTGGGACCATTCGTTATTGTCTGCCTGCCTTCTAGTAATATTCAGACCCCAGATCATCTTTTGTTTAGGCTTAAATCTCAACTGGTCGAAAGGAATGGCGATTTCTGCCGTCCAACGATCTTCGTATACCTTCGTCCTGGATCTCCATATGCAATTCCAGTCCGCGTTGAAAGATCGGCCAGCATTGGATAGCAATTGGTCACGTTGAGCGCCCTTTAAATTGCAAATGAAGTGGAAACCATTCTGCCTGTTGTTATAGGTATCCAAAATTATGGCAACGTGGTCATCACTGTTGAGGTCGGCATCTCGACGCATATTGTTGCCGATCAATCGTGCACCTTCGCCCACATAGCAGGTGATCCCAAAGTAGATGTTGTTGTCGTCAAACAAAATGCGAGCGGTCGTGCGTTCTCGACTAGGGCGATAGTGATCTGGATCCAACTGTGAAAAACCATCAACAATTCGACTTTGACTCCAAACAGCATCATTCAGGTCCCCGTCAATCTCAGGGCCCTGCACTACTCGAGTCGCGTAGGCGCGTCTGCGATGCCACATCTGTCCTCGTTTGTCCGTGCTGTTTTCGACTCTGAAAGAACCGCCAACGGTGATGTCGCCCAGGGGATCGACCTTTACTGCAACAGCCAAACCTGCGCTGTTACCAACAACCTCCAACTGGACCGATGAACTGGAAAATGATGTGAGAGTCGATCCTTCTGTCAGGAATCCTGTGGGGTCTTCCATATACACCAGGTCTCCACGTACATCTGAGACTCTGAAACTGAGCTCGTCCTCTGCGCAATCCGTTCGCGAGAGAAGAGACGCTACCATCCCGATAACTAGGAACACTTTAGTCATTAACTGTATTCTGCTGAACTATGGGTTGATGGGTAAGTATGTGTAGCGACCGTAATCACCTGACAGTTTGATCGAAAAGCGGTAGTCAAACCGCCTCAGCTTGGATTAGAAGTTACCCTCAAGCGGAGAGGTAGGCGGGGGTTGGATATACGCGGTTTTATAAGCACTAAGCGTCCAGAAATGTCCGAGATGTGGATGAAATTTTGGGTGAAATTGAGTGAAATTTGCTCCCGTAGCTCAGTTGGATAGAGCGACTGCCTCCGGAGCAGTAGGTTGCAGGTTCGAATCCTGTCGGGAGTACCATCTTCGATTCCAGTCTCAGGCACCACAAAACCGGGAGAGGGTCCTGCATCATAGCGGGGCCCTCTTTTTGTTTCCCGCTTCTCATACCACCTCCGAGAAAATTTGATCAGACCAGGCCATTCTCTTGCTGATCTCGTAGGGCAGGGGCACGAGCATACTTGGATCGTTTTCCGGTGTAGGTCCGCCCAGGATTCGCGCAGAGACCCTCTCAGGGCCGCTCCAAGCGCCAATGGTCTCGCCTATGTAGGGTCCCACTCCAGGGGCCGAGTGGCTAGGAAAAATACTCTGAACGAACGTATCCTACACCGGTGTTTTTAAAGTGAACTAAAGGGATTCCTAGTTTTTCTATTTTGTCTATTACGGCGCACGATACGTTACCGTAAATTTCTATCGAAAAATGATCAGCTAATTCCGCATGCTTATTGACGTAGTCTTGCACGGGTGGATTGTCCG
>MDTE01012745.1_pt1 | contig 37339 bp, 33 predicted proteins | sample 811231 | NCBI WGS metagenome assembly MDTE01 (sample SAMN05326651, study PRJNA326480) | marine metagenome | isolation source: seawater | place: Indian Ocean: Red Sea | collected 2010 | reverse complement strand
CGATCTCTTTATGGGTAGATGGCGTCATATGATTGTAATGACCCAAGGCCAAAACTAGCATCATGAGATCGGTTAACTGATTCGTAAAAGCCTTGGTTGACGCGACGCATACCTCAATTCCAGCATTAATCATCAAAGAAAGATCGGCTTCTCTGACCATGGTGCTATTTGGTACATTACAGATACAAAGACTTGCCAAGTAATTTCTGTCGTTCGCGGCTCTTTGAGCGGCCAAAGTATCCGCGGTTTCCCCTGACTGAGAAATTGTGACGAGCAATGTATTCGGCAAGACAGTGATTTTACGGTATCTCAGTTCACTGGCCACTTCTACATTACAGGGAATCCCAGCAATCTCTTCAAACCAATATCTCGCCACCATCCCAGCGTAATAGCTACTGCCACACGCAACGATTTGCACGGCTTTTACTTTCTGAAAGATAGATTCTGCATCCACACCAAAAGACGGTACAAGGACACTGTCGCTCGTAAGTCGACCTTCTAGGGTTTGCCGCAGGGCATCGGGCTGATCATAGATCTCCTTCAACATGAAATGACGAAAATGACCTTTGCTGATTGCAATATCTTGAACGTCTTCCAACTCTATCGTTCGACTATCTATTGCCGTTCTGTTCAGCCCCTTTATTGAGATATCGGTTGCAGTAAGTTCAACAATTTCGCCTTCTTCAAGGAACAAGAAGCGATTAGTTACGGGCCTCAATGCTTGAACATCAGATGCAACGAAGTTTTCACCGATACCGATACCTACAACTAATGGACTCCCAACCCGGGCGGCCACTAATTTACTCGGGTAATCAACATGCATCACAGTAATAGCGAAAGCGCCCTTCAATTGTATTAACGCGTTCGAAATACCCGGGGTTAAATCACCCGCTGCAGAAATTTCTCTATCAAGGAGGTGCACTAATACCTCAGTGTCAGTGTCCGTCTCGAACTCATAGGTTGTTTGTAACTGTTGACGTAAAAGATGATGATTTTCGATGATTCCGTTATGAACTATAGTCACCTTATCTTGGGAAACATGAGGGTGAGCATTTTCGATGGTGGGTTTACCGTGAGTCGCCCAACGTGTATGTGCGATACCGATGACACCGGTATGGTCTGTATCACAGGCCTTGATGAGCTCGTCTACATCACCGACGCGTCGCGTACGATTGAGCTTTCCCGTAGTAGGGTCGATAACGCATAAACCGGCAGAGTCATAACCTCGGTATCTCAACCGTTGTAAACCTTCGAGCAAAATGCCGGTGACGTTCCTACGCGTCACCGCTGCTACGATGCCGCACACTAGTCTTGATCCTCAGGGCGTGTCCAATCGGCAATCGTTCTTTGTTTAGCTCGCGACAACCCTAAGACATTTGCATCAACATCCTTCGTTATGGTGGAACCCGCACCGATGGTAGAACCTTCACCAATAACAATAGGGGCCACAAATGCTGTATTCGATCCTACAAAAACATTATCGTCGATACGAGTTTGGTATTTCTTGAGGCCATCATAATTACACGTTATGGTGCCGGCACCAATGTTCACAGATTGGCCAATTTTGGCATCTCCTAGATAAGTCAGATGACTAGCTTTTGTATTTTTACCGATCACTGTATTTTTGACTTCCACGAAATTCCCAATAGTCACTTCATTTCCTAAAAACGTGCCTGGTCTCAGACGCGCATACGGACCCAGTTGGCTATTCCGACCAACATGACAACCTTGAAGGTGTGAATAATCTTTGATAATGGTGCCATCCTCGATAACTGAATCAATGATATGGCAATTTGCGCCAACTCGAACGCCGTCGCCCAAAGTCACCTGCCCTTCGAAAATATTGTTCACATCGATATAAACGTCAGATCCACATACTAACTCACCTCTTTGATCGAACCGTTGCGGGTCAACGAGATGTACCCCTGCTTCTTGAAGCTCTCTTGCATAACGTTGCTGAAGCGACCTTTCCAAGTCTCCCAATTGTACAAAGGTGTTTACACCCCTTACCTCTAGTTTGTCTTCCGTGGCGCATGCGTTTACTTCAATGGCTTGTTCATTTGCAATCGCTACAATATCAGTTAGTAGGAGTTCTCCTTGAGCATTTGTGCGGTTAAGCTTTGGTAGCCACTCAGATAGACTTCTCGAATTTATAGCCATAACGCCAGTATTGATTTCTTTTATGAGGATCTGCTGTTGAGTAGCATCTCGCTCCTCTACTATGGCCGATATTGATCCCCCATGATCGCGAATAATACGGCCATAACCCTGAGGGTCATCGACATTTGAGGTTAGTACAGTGAGGGGGGCGTCACTACTAATAAGGTCCTGCATAGTGTTGGTAGAAATTAGGGGTGCATCACCGAGTAAAATTAACAAACGAACATCTTTACCCAAGTGTGGCAATGCCTGCATTACTGCATGCCCAGTACCCAATCTCTCAGCCTGAGTAACCCAATTAATGTTTTGATTCGGAAAACTTTGACGAACAGAGTCTATCTCTGGACCGACTACAACGTGGATTTTTTCTGGATTTAACTTCTCGACGCTGTTGAAAAGATGTCCAAGTAAGGGACGTCCCGCCAAAGACTGCATGACTTTTGGGATACTCGATCTCATCCGCGTTCCATAACCTGCGGCGAGAATGCATACTTCAAGATTTTTCTCGTTCATAGGATCCCTTTGCTACATGGAGAAACACGTTACTCTGAACGAGGTTAAAGTAGCCGAATTTATCCCTTTCTCTCTCGTAGTTTTCGGACAGTTCTCAGCATGGCTGCCTGTTCCTGAAGATCTGCGAGAACCCTTGTAAAATCGATGTCCGAACTCTGATCACCCTGCTCTTTCTCTGCTTTTTGCTGCGCTGCGACGGCTGCAGCCTCATCGATGTCGCTAGCGCGTAAAGCGGTGTCCGCCAAAATAGTTACTGCCCCTGGTTGAACCTCAATGTAGCCGCCAGAGGCAAAAAATATCTCCTCATTACCTTCCTCAGTGAGCAACCTCACGGGGCCTGGTTTGACCCCTGTCAACAAAGGCGTGTGTCCCGGCGTAATCCCTAACTCCCCAATGGTCCCGGTGGCGACTACCATTTCTACTTGACCAGAGTATATTTCCTCTTCAGCGCTAACGATGGTACAAAGTACGGTGGATGCCATGATCTAATCTCTAGAGAGTTTTCGCTTTTTCAATAGCTTGTTCCACGCTCCCGACCATGCTAAACGCACCCTCTGGAAGGTCATCATAATCACCATCCAGTATACCTTTAAAGCTTCTGATAGTTTCAGAAAGAGGTACGTAGACCCCTGGCTGTCCGGTAAATACCTCTGCTACATGCATGGGCTGAGAGAAAAACTGTGAAATCTTACGCGCTCGATAGACAGTAAGTTTGTCTTCCTCGGTCAATTCATCCATACCAAGAATCGCAATGATGTCTCGTAATTCTTTGTACTTCTGTAATACGCCCTGTACACCCTGCGCGACTTCGTAATGCTCTTCACCCACTACAAGTGGATCTAACTGTCTAGAGGTAGAATCGAGAGGATCAACTGCTGGGTATATTCCCAAGGCGGCTATGTCCCTAGATAAAGTAACCGTGGAATCGAGATGCGCAAAAGTTGTTGCAGGAGATGGATCAGTTAAATCATCAGCGGGCACATAAACTGCTTGGATAGATGTGATTGACCCGGACTTCGTAGTAGTAATACGCTCTTGCAACACACCCATTTCTTCGGCGAGTGTTGGTTGATATCCTACTGCTGACGGCATACGTCCTAGAAGAGCTGAGACCTCAGTGCCTGCTAAGGTATAACGATAGATATTGTCTACGAATAATAGGACATCTTTACCGTCATCTCTAAATTTCTCAGCCATCGTTAAACCTGACAGAGCGACTCTAAGACGGTTGCCTGGGGGTTCATTCATTTGCCCAAAAACCATAGCAATCTTGTCCAGAACTCCTGCTTCTTGCATTTCGTGGTAGAAATCATTACCTTCACGCGTTCGCTCACCCACACCAGCAAAGACTGATAGTCCACTGTGTTCTTTCGCAATATTATTAATGAGCTCTAGCATCGTAACGGTCTTCCCAACACCGGCTCCACCAAACAAACCGACTTTACCACCCTTTGCAAACGGACAGATTAGATCAATAACCTTTACACCCGTTTCAAGAAGATCTCTCCCTCCTGCTTGTTCTTCAAAAGCAGGGGGCTTTCGATGGATTGGCATACGATCCTTCTCACCGATCGGTCCTTTCTCATCAATCGGTGTTCCAAGAACATCCATGATTCTACCCAAGGTCTCGTCGCCAACAGGAACCTGAATTGGTGCCTCGGTATTACTTACAGGTAAGCCGCGGGCGATTCCTTCAGAGCTACCCATAGCAATGGTCCGAACGACACCGTCACCCAATTGCTGCTGCACTTCTAACGTCAAATCAACTTCGTCCACCTTTAATGCGTCAAAAACCTGTGGTACTTCGTCTCGTGGGAACTCGACGTCTATTACCGCACCAATCACCGATACGATTCGTCCGCTACTCATTTGCTATTCCTCTTATCTTGCTTTTAAAGCGATGCCACCAACTAAACCGCGGCCGCACCTCCAATTATTTCCGACAACTCCTGCGTTATCGCAGATTGTCGTTCGTTGTTCATGATAAGCTGGAGCTCATCAATCATCTCTCCAGCATTATCTGATGCACTTTTCATTGCAATCATCTTCGCCGCTTGCTCACAAGCACCATTTTCTACAACTGCCTGATAAACTTGTGCCTCGATAAATCGAGTGATTAGGCCCTCTATTAACTCTCGCGCATCAGGTTCGTATATGTAGTCCCAGCGATGCTTCAATTCGAAATCCTCATCTGGATCGAGCGGAACCAACTGCCTGATAGTTGGTTCTTGCGTCATCGTATTAATGAATACGTTGTTGGCTAGGTATATCTTATCTATCTTGCCTTCCTGAAAGGAATCCAACATCACTTTAATACTACCTATCAAATCTGATATCGCTGGCTCCTCACTGGTGTGGCTCCCGGCAGCGACTATATTCCCACCATAACTTCGGAAGAACTGCGAGCCTTTATTCCCAATGAGACAAAGGTCAATTTCGATATTGTCATCAACAAAGGTTTTGATATCGTGAACCACAGCTTTCAATAAATTAATATTTAACCCACCACAAAGGCCTTTGTCGGTAGTCACAACAATATAACCAACACGTTTTATTTCTCTCTCGATCATCAAGCTATGACGAAATTCAGCGGAGGCGTTTGCAACATGACCAATTACCGATCTAATTAGATCAGAATAAGGACGTCCTTTCGACATTCGCTCTTGAGCTTTACGCATCTTACTCGCAGCCACCATCTCCATAGCGCTAGTAATCTTTTGGGTATTTTGAATACTCGCGATTTGCTTTCGTAGCTCTTTTGTACCTGCCATAAATTTCTCTCTGGGCTACCAGGTTTGCGTAGATTTAAAAGTATCTAATGCCTTAGTCATTGCTTCCACAACGGCATCGGTGTATTCACCTTTCTCATTAACTTCCGCCATAAAATCTGAATGTTCTGCATTCATATAGGATAATAATGCGGCTTCGAAGTCCAAAACCTTTTCTGTGTCTACATCTTCTAAATAACCCTCATTGGCAGCGAAGAGCACGACACCCATTTCAGCAACACTCATCGGCGAATATTGTTTCTGCTTCATTAGCTCGGATATTCGCTCCCCATGCTCCAGCTGCCTACGAGTTGCTTCATCGAGATCAGATGCGAATTGTGAGAAAGCCGCCAATTCTCTGAACTGAGCTAGGGCGAGTTTGATGCCGCCACTAATTTTACTCATAAACTTGACTTGGGCATCGCCCCCAACTCGGGAAACTGAAATCCCTGGATTCATAGCCGGTCGATTACCAGCGTTGAACATGTCTGTTTCTAAGAAAATCTGCCCGTCTGTAATAGAGATTACATTGGTAGGAACAAACGCTGACACGTCTCCAGCTTGTGTTTCAATGATTGGGAGGGCTGTCAATGAACCAGTTTTACCCTTTACCTCACCATTTGTAGCGCTTTCTACGTAGTCCGCATTAACTCGTGCTGCGCGTTCCAATAATCGTGAGTGCAAGTAGAATACATCACCGGGATAAGCTTCTCTTCCTGGTGGACGACGCAGTAAAAGCGAAATTTGCCTATAAGCCCAGGCTTGTTTCGTTAAATCATCATAAATTATGAGTGCATCTTCTCCTCGATCACGGAAGTACTCGCCCATCGAGCAGCCTGAATAAGCAGCCAGGTACTGCATGGGGGCGGGATCTGATGCTCCGGCGGCTACGACAATGGTATTTTCCATAGCGCCATATTCTTCGAGTGTACGGACCACATTTGCTATTGATGAAAACTTTTGCCCAATTGCAACGTAAACACATTTAATACCAGATGCCTGCTGATTAATGATGGTATCTATTGCAATAGCGGTCTTACCAGTCTGCCTATCCCCAATAATCAGTTCTCTCTGACCTCTGCCCACCGGGATCATAGAATCAATACATTTGAGCCCTGTTTGTACTGGTTGATCTACGTGCTGACGAGCTATTACACCCGGTGCAACTTTTTCTACAGGGGACGAACTTGTAGCGTTGATGGGGCCTTTACCATCAATCGGATTACCGAGTGAGTCAACGACTCTTCCAAGAAGCTCTGGTCCTGTTGGGACTTCTAAAATCCGTCCAGTACATTTTGCTGTTTGCCCCTCTCGAAGCTCTTTATAGTCTCCTAGCACGACTGCGCCTACGGAATCTCTTTCGAGATTCAAAGCAAAGCCAAAAAGGTTATTAGGAAATTCAATCATCTCGCCGTTTTGAACATCGGCAAGTCCATGAATTCTGACAATACCGTCCGACACACTGACGATCGTTCCCTCGTTACGTGCCTCTGAGGATACATCGAGATTCGAAATTCTTTTCTTTATAATATCGCTGATCTCGGAAGGATTCAGTTGTTGCATGTACCGTTCCTTAATATGAAATTAATTTTCTTCTGCCTACTGAAGTGCTTGAGACAGTTTCCTAAGTTTGCCCAAAATAGATCCATCAATTACTGTATCTTCTGCTTTTATGACTGCGCCTCCCAAGAGAGTCTCATCTACCCTAGTAGTTAAACTAACAGCGCGTTGTAGCTTAGCGTGGAGCGCATCCGACAATTGTTTTTCCTCAGATTTGGTAATCTTGTAAGCACTGATAACTTCCACGTTAACAGTTTTTTCGTATTCAGCTTTCAACAGCTCATATTGATACGCAATAATCGGAAGAAGCTCTAAGCGCCCATACTCAGCTAACACATTTATAAAGTTGCGCCCCTCTTTGTTGAGCTCTCGCCCTAGCAGTTTTTCAAATAAAGCTGACGCTTCCTCGGTAGTTAGCTTTGGGTCGTCCAATTTCTCTACGACGACTCTTTCGCTAACTACAGACCCAAGAGCATTCAGCATTTTTGACCATTTTTGTAGCCCTGACCTTTTTTCACGAGCGCTGGCGAAGGCTGCTCGAGCATAGGGTCTAGCAATGGTAGTAAGTTCTGATTCGGCCATTATCTAAAGCTTCGCCGAAAGTTTTTTTAACATGCTTCTATGAGCTTTCCTATCGATACTATCTTCCAAGATTTTTGCTGCGCCCTCAATTGCAAGCTCACTAACCTTTCCTCGAAGCTCTTCGCGCGCTCGATTAATTTCTTGGTCAATATCACTTTGAGCACCCTGACGTATTTTCTCGGCCTCTTCAGAAGCAACACTCTTTGCTTCCTCGACGATCTGATTAGCCCTGCTCTGTGCCTGACTTATAAGTTCTGCAGCCTGCTTCTTAGCCTCTGCCGACTCAAGCTCTGCTGCTTCATTCGCCTTCTCAAGCTTCTTCTCCGCCTCAGCTGCATTCTCTAGTCCCTCAGCAATCGCCTTTTGTCGCTCGCGCATTGCCTGGGTCAGTGGCGGCCATACAAACTTCATGCAAAAAATAACAAAGACCATGAAGGAAATCATTTGGCCGATCATAGTCAGATTAATATTCACGCTTGTTCCTCCTCATTACTCTGCTAATAAGTATTGAGCTGTTTTATTTCTCATCGATACTACAGCGCAAAAATCATATACAAAGAAATTCCAACCGCAATAATTGGGACCGCGTCGACTAAAGCTAGTGTAATAAAAAGCTGTGTCATCAACATGGGCTGCAGCTCTGGTTGACGTGCGATTGCCTCGAGATACTTACCTGATAAAACACCGATAGCAATTCCACTCCCGATGGCGCCTAGCCCCATCAGAATCGCACCAGCTATTAGAATAAGCGATTGTTCCATTTAATTGCTCCTACTTTAAATATCTTAGTTAAAAACCTAATGTTCACCTGTTTCATGCGCCTGAGTTAGGTACACGATAGTTAAAACCATGAATACAAATGCTTGCAAACAGATGATAGCGATGTGAAAGACGGCCCAAGCCCATTGCAGAAATCCTCCAAATACAGCAAGCGCTATTCCACTACTATATAGAAGGGCGATCAATATAAAAATCATTTCACCTGCATATAGATTGCCGAACAACCGCAAACCGTGTGATAGTGGCTTTGCGATCAAGTCAACTAACTCCAATACGAAATTAAAAGGATACATGAACCACATTGGTATCGGATGAGTGACTAATCCAGCCGCGAATTTTACTGGACCCTTAATTTTTATGTTGTAGTAAATTACCAAAAGGAAAACGCCGATGGACATACCCAGAGTAGCATTAGGATCTGTCGTAGGGACTATCTTGAAGTACTCTACTCCTGCCAAATAGGCAGCATGAGGGATCAGATCAACAGGCACAAGATCCATTAAATTCATCAAAAACACCCAGACCAAAATAGTTAGCGATAAAGGACCAATTACGCGATTTGGTCGGGTGCCAAAAACCTGAGTTATATTATCTTCCACAAAATCCACTGCGGACTCGCATAGGTTTTGCAAAGTGCCAGGAACCCCCGAAGTGGCTTTTCTGGCCGCGATGGTAAATAAAGCTAGGAAAATAATACCTAGACCGATTGACCAGATCATAGTGTCGACGTGAATTGCCCAAAATCCCATGTCGGTAATCTCTTCGGGACTGCCCGCAAAACCCCAACTGCCGTCTGGGTGTTTGCCGTACGCCAAATTGGTAAGATGATGTTGTATGTATTCCTGAGATGTTGGCGCTTCACCAGCCATAAAGACCGTATTCCTTTTCTAACTTCGTCGATATCTTAATCTATTTGCCCTAAACAACGGTGCTGCAATGTAAACTAACTGCAAGGTCACAAAGGTTCCAAAAAAACTCATCGCATCTAATGGATCTATTAAAACAAAAGCAATTACGAACAGTGCGATCGTCAGCATCAGCTTTCCTAGCTCACCAATTATAACCGTTCCGAAACCATCATTATGTTGGCCAATTTTCTTAGTCATTCTAATTGCCGCATACAAACCGGGAATTAAACAAACTAAACCACCCGAAATTGCTGAATAGGCTGCAATCACATCCTTAAATAGGCAAAATGACGCCACTATCAACATTACAGAAAGCTGGACGACAAAAATTTCCCTAATCTCCCTTCTCATAAAGCGCACCGAGGCCGAGAAAGGGTCACAAATAGCACCCGTTCCGAGGGAGGAAAATTATAAAGACTATAGATTAATGGAGCAACAGCCATGACTCATTCCAGCTCCCCAAAGTGCGAGAGAATTCCATCAAGCTCATCAAGACTATTATAATTGATAACTAATTTTCCTTTCCCTTTGGACGAATGTAGGATGTTGACTGGCTGGCCAAGTCGCTCGCCTAACCTTTGTTCTAGATGACGAGTATCAGAAGTTTTTGATGGAGCGGCCTGCTTTTTGGGTTTTCCGCCTAGCTTTTGACGCGCCAGGGCCTCTGTTTGACGTACGTTGAGGCGACTGCGTATTACTTCATCAGCTGATTTGTCTTGCTCAGCAGTAGGTAATGATAAGAGTGCCCTAGCATGACCCATCTCCAGGGCTCCGGTGATAAGTAATTGTTTTAATTTAGCTGATAAACTATTGAGCCTTAAATGATTGGTAACTGCTGCGCGACTCTTACCAACGGCATCCGCCAATTGCTGATGGCTAAGCTGGAACTCATTTAAAAGTCGGTTGAGAGCCTCTGCTTCTTCTATTGGATTCAAATCTTCGCGTTGAATATTCTCGATAAGCGACATTGCAATAGCTGATTCATCGCTTACCTGTTTAATAACAACGGGTACGGTTTCTAAAGCTGCCCTTTGCGCAGCTCGCCAACGGCGCTCCCCTGCGATTATCTCGAATTTCGATGCATCGCCTTCACGCACCACAATAGGCTGAACAATACCTTGCCGCTTGATAGAATCTGCAAGTTCATCGAGCGCATCGTCTGAAAAGTTTTTTCTTGGCTGAAAGGGCCCTGGGCTTATATCTTCGATGGGTATTTCATCCATGGAAACTTCGGGTTTGGTTTCGCTACCAAGTAGCGCCTCCAAACCCCGTCCCAATCCTCTTTTTTTTGTAACCATCAGTCTAATCCCCAGACTCTAAACGCTTGACTAATTCACCCGCTAGAGCCAAATGGGCACGGGCTCCTCTCGACTGTTTATCATAATACATGATCGGCAGCCCATAACTAGGGGCTTCTGCAAGTCGCACGTTACGGGGTATTATAGTACTGAAAACAAGATCCCCGAAATGATCAACAAGATCATCGGATACCTCGTTAGCCAAACGATTTCGCGGATCAAACATGGTCCGAACAATGCCTTTAATCTCGAGCTCAGAGTTAAGCCTATTCGTAATGCGAGATATCGTACCAATAAGCGCTGTTAAACCCTCAAGAGCGTAGTATTCACATTGCATTGGTATTATGACGCCATTTGCTGCGACTAGCCCTGTTAATGTTAAAAGGCTTAACGATGGGGGGCAGTCAATAATAATATAATCATAACTGCGACTACACGACTCCAGCGCATTACGCAACCTATGCTCGCGGCTTGGGATGTCCATCAGTTCAACCTCCGCACCGCTCAGATCGACATTCGCTGGCAAAAGGTCATAGCCAGACGCATCCACCGCAATTTTCGCATCGGCTACAACCATTCCATTGATTAGCACGTCATAAGTCGAGGAGACTACCGCAGCATTATTTATGCCGCTTCCTGTTGTAGCGTTCCCCTGTGGATCAAGATCTACAAGCAACACCCGGCGATGCATAGCAGCTAGGCAGGCCGCTATATTTATACTTGTGGTCGTCTTTCCAACACCACCCTTTTGATTCGCTATCGCCAAAATCACAAACAGGTCACCTTATTACTGACTGAAAACTTCAGTCTTTTCGCTTCAGTATGATGAGGGCTCGCTCCTTACCCAACAACGGAACGTTCAAAGGAAAACGCGATATGATCTCCAAATCCGAATCTTCCGATAAAGTTTCACAGCCCCCAGCTTTCATAGCAATGACAGTACCATCTGGTCTAACTAAGTGGGCACAAGTTTTAGCAAGATTATCCAAGGATGCTAGTGCCCGGCACACAACCTGATCAAACTTACCATCAAATGACTCAGCTCGAGAATGAATAACCGTAATATTTTCAAGCTCAAGTTCGATCTTAGCTTGTGTGAGGAATCTGGTTTTCTTTCCATTACTATCAAGCAAGTTGAAATGCTTGCTCGGGAAATATGACGCTAGCGGAATGCCAGGCAATCCAGCTCCCGAACCTACATCTGCGATATGCGAACCGTCAATGTATGGGACAATTGAAAGTGAGTCTAACAAGTGATGGCTGATCATCATAGAAGGATCGCGAATTGCACTAAGGTTATAGGTTTCGTTCCAACGAATGAGGAGCTTCAGATAACGTTCGAGAACCGGTGGAACCCGGGATTCCACTTCAAAAGGAAATTCGCGCAGAGCTTTTTCAATCTGCCGAACAAAACTCATTAAGCAGACTTCTTTGATGCCGATGTTCTATACTTTTTTAAATGTATTAGTAAAAGAGAAATCGCAGCCGGAGTCACACCAGAGATACGCGCCGCCTGACCTATTGTCTCCGGCTCCACTTCTTGTAATTTTTGAGTCACCTCATTAGATAAACCATTAATGCTCTCAAATGCCAGTCCCCGCGGTATGGGTAGACCATGATGGTGTTTTATTCGATCGATTTCTCTTTGTTGTCGAGCAATGTAACCTTCATATTTACAATCAATTTCCACCTGCTCGGTTACAGAATCGGGATATTTATTGATATCAACCAAAGCGAGCAAATTTTTAATTTCTAATTCTGGTCTTTTGACCAGATCGAGCAGGCTATATTCTTTGCTCAAGGTTTTACCAACGAGGTTTTCAAGGTCTGTATTCCCTGGTCTGACCCAACGATTTTTAAGTTCATGATCTAAGGCGTGTATTCCTTTCTCTTTTTCCTGAAAGGCTTCCCACCTAATATCGTCAACGAGGCCAATCGAGCGCCCCTTGGACGTTAATCTTCGGTCAGCATTATCCTGTCGAAGTATCAACCTGTACTCTGCGCGACTGGTAAACATTCTGTATGGCTCTTTAGTACCCAGTGTGATTAAGTCGTCAATGAGCACTCCTATATATGCCTCACTTCTGTCTGGACACCAAGGTTCCTCGTCCTTCGCTCTTAATCCCGCATTTAAACCCGCCAATAATCCCTGCGCAGCGGCTTCTTCGTATCCAGTTGTTCCATTTATTTGTCCCGCGAAATAAAGCCCCTCTATATATTTCGTTTCGAGAGACGAACGCAGGTCGCGAGGCTCGAAATAATCGTACTCGATAGCATAACCAGGACGCGTGATTTGAGCATTTTCAAAACCCTTAATGCTTTGTACAAGTCTCAGTTGAATATCATAGGGCAAGCTGGTGGAGATCCCGTTAGGGTAAACCTCAAAAGTACTTAGCCCCTCAGGCTCAATGAATATCTGATGTGCGTTACGATCAGGGAACCGTACAACCTTATCTTCAATAGAAGGACAGTAACGTGGGCCAATGCCGTCGATTTCTCCGGTGAAAAGAGGTGATCGATCAAGCCCCTCCTCAATGATGTCATGCGTATCTTGGTTAGTATGAGTGATGTGGCATGCGACCTGCGCAGGACGCTCGGATTCGGAAGATAGATATGACATTGTTGGACAAGGATCGTCTCCCGGCTGCGGTTCAAGATCGGTATATTCAATTGTATTTCCATCTATTCGCGGTGGCGTACCCGTTTTCAGCCGTCCTACTTTAAATGGCAATTCTCTCAACCTGTCGGCAAGCCGATTAGACGGTGCGTCGCCTGCTCGCCCCCCCTCTCTTCTGTTCATACCAACATGAATGATTCCTCCGAGAAATGTGCCTACCGTTAGTACAACAGCCCGAGCAGAAAACTTTAAGCCCACTTGGGTTGAAACACCCGTTATCCTGCCATCAGACATCAACAAATCATCAACGGTTGCTTGAAACAAGTGCAAATCTTGCTGAACCTCTAGAAAATGTCTGATGGCCGCTTTATAAAGTGACCGATCTGTCTGAGCTCTCGTCGCTCTAACGGCCGGGCCCTTCCTAGCGTTAAGGATACGAAAATGTATACCCGCTTGGTCCGCTGCTCGCGCCATTACACCGCCTAGAGCGTCGACTTCCTTCACTAAATGACTTTTTCCAATACCACCAATAGCGGGGTTACAAGACATTTGACCCAGGGTATCAATATTTTGGGTGAGTAGCAGAGTGCGACATCCTAGACGAGCCGATGCTAATGCGGCTTCGGTGCCCGCGTGTCCGCCCCCTACAACAATCACATCATAGCGCTTATTATTCAAACCGCTCTCGACACAAATGAGTGGGGGAGAAAGTATACGGATCGATTGATTAATGTCCATGAGAAGGTTAAGTCCGTAAGGGGGCACTTGCTAGGAGCACAAGGCGGTTGTTGCCGTAGCTGAGGAAGCATTGCTTAAAATCGATACCAGAGAAGTAACGCGTAACGTTAGAATGGAGCCAAAAACATTGTCTAGCAAAATTTTTCGGGTAAATGAATTTTTTTAACAATGTTCAGTTGTCTTGTAACTGCTGAGCAAGAGTCGAGAGAGCTACGATGAATAGAAAAGGAAGGTATTCAGTTTTGGAAAAAACCCCTCAAAAACAACTAAAAAGATTTTTTTTATTCTCTTTTTGAAATACGCTCACTTCCCAATGCAAAAAGTTGAGAAAATCTTTCCTAGAAGGTCATCGCTACTAAAGTCCCCCGTTATCTCTCCTAAAACCATCTGGGTTGTTCGAAGATCCTCCGCCAAGAGATCTCCAGATCCGCCCTGATCAAATACCAATCTTCCGCGCTCAAGCGCTTCCAACGCCCGCCTCAATGCATCTATATGTCTGGTTCGAGCGATGAATACGCCCTCATGGGCATTATAATTAGTACTCGATTTAATCCGATCTTTAAGCTCATCTAGTCCTTCATTAGTTTTTGTCGAGGCGAAGACATAATCATGATGAAGATCCTTTATTTCACCACACCAAAGATCGGACTTATTCAAAACCACGAGGTATTTTGAAACGTCTGGCAGTTCTGCCAAAAGGGCCTCTATATGCTTGGCGAGATGTTTATGATGAGCGCCGACATCCACAATAAGAAGCACAAGTTCAGACCTATTGATTTGGTCCAGCGCCCGGCGAACGCCCTCCAACTCGATTGGGTCTTCTGCTTGTTGTAGACCAGCAGTATCAACGAGCTTAATGGGTAATCCATCTATTTGAATATGTTCGTCGATAACATCCCTAGTGGTGCCCGAAATATCCGTGACAATAGAGGTATCTTTACCAGTGAGCCGGTTCATCAAGCTTGATTTGCCTGCATTAGGGCGCCCTGCCAGAACGATGGTAAGACCCTCCCGCAACAAGGCGCCCTGCGCAGCGTCTTCGCTCAACACTCGTGTATCTGAGATCAGCATGTTAATTCGCTTAATGAGTCCAGGATCCTGAAGGAAGTCAATCTCCTCTTCTGGAAAATCAATTGCCGCCTCTACAAACATTCTAAATTCTGTAAGCGCATCAACTATTTGGTGGACCCTCGAAGAAAATTCCCCCTGCATCGAGCGCAAGGCGCCGCGGGCCGCATCCGCTGTTGAACTTTCAATAAGATCTGCTATCGCTTCCGCTTGAGTTAAATCAAGCTTATCATTTAGGTAGGCTCGTTCAGAGAACTCTCCAGGGCGGGCTAATCGCGCACCAAATTTAATCACCCTAGAAAGAATAAGGTTCAGCACTACAGGCCCACCGTGACCTTGAAGCTCAAGAACATCTTCGCCAGTGAATGAGTGCGGTGCACGGAAGAACACTGCTATACCCTGGTCTAAAGCCGTTCCATCCTCATCAAAAAAGCTTGAAAAGGTAGCAACCCGCTCTGCTGGCAAGTCTCCCAGAATTGAAGTTGCGGTGCTAGCTGCCAATGGCCCCGAAACTCTGACAATGCCTATTCCCCCCTTCCCTGGGGGAGTTGCAATTGCTGCTATAGTATCGTTAGTGGGCATATCGAGAGATGATTCATTTTCCCGATTCGATTTGTCTTGTAACGTACCACTGTTGCATTAAGGATATCACGTTGTTGACTAGCCAATAGAGCACCAACCCTGCCGGAAACCATATAAAAAAGAATGTAAATACAATTGGCATCCATTTAAAAATTTTGGCCTGCATGGGATCAGGTGGCTCAGGCTGCATCGCCGTCACAAAATACATCGATACTCCCATTAGAATTGGAAGCACAAAATATGGATCCATTGCGGCTAAATCATCTATCCACAGAATGAAAGGTGCTTGCCTAAGCTCTACGCTTTCTAGAAGCACCCAGTATAATGCTATAAAGACAGGCATTTGTAAGAGGATCGGGAGGCATCCGCCGAGGGGATTTGTTCCCGCCTTCTTATAGAGGTCCATCATACCTTGAGAGAGTTTTTGCCGATCGTCGCCGAACTGTTCTCTCAATCGTAGCATCTCCGGTTGCAGTTTACGCATCTTCGCTGTTGAACGGTAAGCCGCTGCAGACAGGGGGTACAAGACCCCTTTAACGCATAACGTTAGCAACATTATGGCGACACCCCAATTGCTTGATATATTTTCCTGTATCTTCGTAAGCAACCAAAAAAGTGGTTGGGCTAACCACCAAAGAAAACCGTAATCTACCGTTAGATCCAACCCACCCGCTAGTTCTCTCAAACGATATTGATCCTTCGGACCCGCATAAAATCCCACGGATTGCGTATCTTGAGTACCAGCTGGTATAACCCATAAGGGTGACGTAAATCCAAATATATAAGTATCTTGATTGGGAAGCTTCCTTGCCTGGTAGTTGTGCTTTGCCCTAGCATCAGGTACGAATGCAGAAACAAAATAGTGCTGAACAAAAGCCATGTAGCCACCCTCACGCTTAGTAGCAAAGGTTGATTCCTCTAAGTCATCGAATTCTAACTTTCTGTATGACTCATCGTCGGTTCTGGTCGCACCACCAACGAATGGCTGCATCATCATTGCATTTCCGCCCGATCTTGGGGGCTGCCTAGAATCTCGTTTTATTTGCCCGTAGACAGCTCCAGACCAATCTTGAGCCGTAAAATTCTCAATATTGTAAGTTATTGATATTAAGTAATTCGACTTAGAGAAATTAAAAGTCTTTGAAATTTTTGTACCATTATCTTGCTCAAGTTCTAGTACCACCCTCAGTACACCAGAATCGTCCATCACGTATTCGTTAAATTGGCTACGAAAAAGTGGTCGCGACAGCGAAGAGTCGGTCCCCGACGGACCGATCAGCCCTGTCTGCGCAACATAGTCATTGATAGGATCTAGCAAAACAAACGGCTGATCGGGCAGATCGATATTTTCAGGGTACGCTGGTAATGATACTGTAGTAATATCACCCCCCACCTTATCAATAATCACATTAAGGACATCAGTTTTGACCGATACCAACCGATCATAATCAGTAACTATACTTTCACTGGGTTCCAAGCGGGATTGGTCAGTAATATCAGGTATAAAATCAGGAACCCCGTCTGTCTTTTTCAAATTTGGTGCCTGAGGAATAGCGCTTTGAGTTGACTTATCAGTAACTTCGTCCGCCGCCAAGCTAGATTTACCAGAGGGACTTCGGATTTGTTGCCCGTAATCCTCTTGCCATGCCAGTAAAAGCAGGTAGAGCGTAACCAATAGTCCGAAGCCCAAGATGATTCGCTTATAGTCCATTTCTATTTCTCTAATAACGTTGCATTTTTTCTACATTCGGGGACAGGATCCACGCCTCCAGGATGTAAGGGATGGCATTTACAAATACGGGTAACCGTTAAAAAGGTGCCATGCAAAGAACCATGTCGACTTATTGCTTCCAAGGCGTAGTTTGAACAAGAAGGGTAAAACCTGCATTGGCCTCCTATAAAACTCGAAAGCGTCAACTGGTATAAACGAATTAATTTTAGGAGCACTTTTTTCAAAATTATCTCGATTTACTTTCCAACTCGTTGAATAAGCTATCTACCGTATCTCTCAAGTCAGGTTTTTCATCGTTGACATTTGTTGATTTAGCTAAAACGACAATATCAAAAGGCGCCAGTGCCCTGTGACGAAATGACTCTCTTAGGACTCTTTTTATTCGGTTGCGTATTACAGCACTTGGTGCCGCTTTCCGCCCCACCACCATACCCAATCTACTATGATTTAAATTATTAGAGGCAGCTAAGAGCAAGAACTGTGGCCGAGTTAAACGGTAGGCAGGGTTTCGGAATACCCTATCGAATTGTATGGAATTTTGCAGCCGAGTATGCTTAGGAAGAGCAAAGTGACACGTACGCTGTTTCAAGCAGAAAGTTCTTTCCTACCTTTTGCCCGCCGCCTTTTTAAAACTTGACGACCAGCCTTGGTGGCCATTCGGGCACGAAAACCATGTGTGCGTTTACGCTTAAGAATGCTAGGTTGGAATGTTCTTTTCATGCTTAGACGCGTCTAATTAGAGAGGGCGGATTCTAAAGAAGAAGAGTTGAGCAGTCAACGTTACGGAAAAAGGTTTTCGGGGAACTGTCTTTTAATAATTAATTATTTAAAAAATTATTATTGTTGTTATTAAGGAAGTTCGAATTGTGGAAGACTTTGGGTACATGAGGTAAATCAGTCTCTTGGGTCGGTAAGAGAATGATTTTAGGATGTGGCAAAGGTGTTGTTAAGATGTGGATAGGGGCGTTAGAGATAGCCTAGTTATCCACAGGATCTAGAGTATTCCTGGAGACCGTTTATTTATCCACAAGTTACTAACAGGTTCATCACGGGTTGTTATCGCAAAGCCTTGATAAATAAATGTTTTTTTTTGGTTTTTTTTTGGTTTGGACTTTGCAATTATTGGGGTTTTGGCGTTACTATCAGTGTTCACATTTTGCTGAAGCAAGGTGTGTGAGAAAAGGCTTTTTTTGTATCAGAGAGTGACTACTTTAGCTGTCCCCACTGTAAAAGCTTCAATTTTTTTATGTCGGGGGTCGAGTGAGCAGGAGTATTTGGCAACAATGTTTACAGAGCCTAGAGGTAGAACTCTCAGCGCAACAATTTAATACTTGTATTAAACCTCTTCAGGTAATTTCAGAGGGAAAAGCAATAAGGCTCCTTGCTCCTAACAAGTATATTAAGGATCAAATTAAAGATCAGTTCCTCAGGAGGATAAGAGAGCTTGTCCTTAGTGAGAAGGGCGTAGACGTTTCCTTGGAGGTTGGAAGTGCAAAGAAAGAGGAGAACAACGCTTTTGTCGAAAGGGAGTCCTTTTATCCTCTGTTGGACTTAAATAAGGAGTTCACTTTTGACAGCTTTGTCGAGGGGCGGTCTAATCAAATTGCGAGAGCTGCAGCTCTCCAGGTAGCGGAAAATATTGGTGGTGCTTCATACAATCCCTTGTTGCTTTATGGGGGGGTTGGCTTAGGGAAAACACATCTAATGCATGCAGTAGGCAACTCCATTTTGGAGCGCAATCCGCACTTAAATGTAGCTTACATGTATTCCCAAAGGTTTATGGAAGATATGGTAAGGGCGATTGAGCATGGAACTATGGCAGATTTCACCCAGTATTATCGATCGGTGGACGTACTGCTTATGGATGATATCCAGTTTTTGGCTAAAGGGATGAAGTCGCAGGAGGAATTTTTCCACGTATTTAATCGTCTTCAGGAGGGAGGTAGGCAAGTAATTCTTACTTGTGACAGATATCCAAAAGAAATTGAGGGTCTTGAGGTAAGATTAGAAAGCAGGTTTGTATGGGGAATGACTGCTACGCTAGAACCGCCAGACTTAGAGACAAGGGTAGCAATCCTTTGTAAAAAGGCAGATAGCGAGGAAGCAGAGCTTCCACACGAGGCAGCATTTTTTATAGCTAAGCGGATTAGGTCGAACGTTCGTGAACTAGAGGGGGCGCTTAAAAGAGTAATCGCAAACGCGCGTTTTACAGGTAGGGAGATTTCACTTGAGCAGGTAAGAGAATCCTTAAGGGATTTAATCGCCATTCAAGATCGCCAAGTCGGCATTGACAACATACAAAAAACCGTGGCGGATTACTATAAAATTAGGGTCAGTGATTTACATTCCAAGAAAAGGTCAGTTTCAGTCGCTCGACCTCGGCAAGTGGCCATGGCCTTATCAAAGGAGCTCACTAACCATAGCCTACCTGAAATCGGTGATGCGTTTGGTGGAAAAGATCATACGACAGTGCTGCACGCAGTCCGGCGAATAGAGGAGTTGAGGGAGGAGAAGCCAGAGATCGATGAAGACTACAACAATCTGCTTCGGATACTTACGGCTTAAGGCAATAGAATAGTGTCTCACAGTATCCTTCAGGTTAGGTAAGATATTTTTGGGGATCATTCTGCGGAACAAGCATCCCGTTGGTAGGCGCTCACTTACATAATCATAACATGGAAATTGAGATGGTGACGAAATGAAATTTTCAGTAAACAGAGAGGCATTATTGAGGCCGCTGCAACAAGTGGCAGGGGCCGTGGAGCGTCGCCAAACGCTCCCTATACTCTCAAATGTCTTGCTTGATGTTGATGCCGGACAGTTGTCGTTGGTTGGGACAGACCTTGAGGTCGAGTTACTTGGGAGAGTCGCTGTATCGGACGGCGAAGGAGGTAGAATTACTGTACCGGGAAGGAAGCTTATGGATATTGTCCGGCAGCTCCCGGAGAGAGCCGATGTGCACGCGGAGTTGGAGGGATCAAGCCTAGCTGTGAGGTCCGGCACATTTAACTCGGTCCTTTCTACTTTGGGTGCGGAAGATTTTCCAACAGTCGAGAAATCCGCTGGGGAGGTAAGTTTCAAAATCGATAGTAAGGCTCTCAAGCAAGTGTTGGATAAGACAGCGTTTGCGATGGCGCAGCAGGATGTCCGTTTTTTTCTTAATGGCATGCTTATCGAGATCAGTGAGGGTTCTCTTAGAGCAGTCGCTACTGATGGGCATCGGCTTGCACTTAATGGACTGACAGTGGTTGGAGCCAGCTCGGAAAAACAGGTTATATTGCCCCGAAAAGGGGTATTCGAGGTACAAAGGCTTCTCCAGGAGGTTTCTGGAGAGGTTGAGATTGTGGTGAGTGGCAATCACCTTAGCGTCCTAACAGAAGAGTTTGAATTGGTGACTAAGTTGTTGGATGGTAGGTTCCCAGACTATGAGCGCGTTATCCCTAGGGATGGAGATTGTGTTATAGAGGCCGATAAGGACATGCTGAGACAGGCGCTTAGTAGAACAGCCATACTGTCTAATGAAAAGTTTAGAGCGATCAGAGTCCGTTTTAGCAAGGGCAGCATTGAGTTGTCAGCGAACAACCCCGAGCAAGAAAGGGCAGAGGAAACTGTATCGGTAGAGTATGAAGGAGAGCCTGTTGAGATAGGGTTTAACGTTAGTTATCTTCAGGATATTTTGGGAGTTCTGGATAACGAGAGGGTACGTATTACTGTAAGGGATGCAAACAGCAGCGCCCTGCTGGAGGAACCCGATAACGATGACGGTATCTACGTGGTTATGCCTATGAAGTTATGAGGCTGAGTAGGCTTCAAATTCGGAACATTAGGAACATAGAATATTCTTCGGTTGATCTAGGGCCCAAGGTTAATCTGTTTGCAGGGGAGAATGGTAGTGGTAAAACAAGTATTTTAGAGAGCGTTCATTTTCTTTCCAGCGGAAGGGCCTTTCGTTCGGGCAAAGAGAACACTCTTTTAAAGAAAGGTGCAGACGGGTGCCTGGTGAGAGGATTATCTGAGACCGGTCAAGAAATGTCGGCATATAGAGACAAGGTCAAAGGGCGAAGAATGACGCTCGGTAAGAGGATCCTTGATCGGGCCAGTGAGTTGGCGCAAAGGCTTCCTGTCCTTGTCCTTGCGCCTCAAACAATAAATCTGTTAATTGGTGGTCCCGAGTACAGGCGCCGGTTTCTTAACTGGGGAGTGTTCCACGTGGAACCAGCATTTAGGCAAGTGTGGGAGGATGGTAATCGTTGTTTATATCAGCGAAATCAGCTGTTAAAGAAGGAAGCCGCACCTAGGAGGGATCTGGAGAGCTGGAGTAGCGAGTTTGTTCGTTTGAGTGAGACCATACATCTGTACCGAGCGAAATACATGAGCGAATTTCAAGAGAGCTTTCAGGAGAGTATCAGTATAACTGGGCTGACCGACGTTGAAGTAACGTACCAGCCAGGCTGGAATAGCGACAGTTCGCTGGCTGAACAGTTGGCCTCGGGTCAGTCGTTGGATTTAAAGCGGGGGTTTACCTCAAAAGGCTTCCATCGCGCTGATTTGGCTGTAACACGCGCTAAGCGGGAGGTCTCTAGCTTTTGCTCTAGGGGCGAGTTAAAACGGTTGGCGTGGGCAATGTTGTTGAAACAGGGAGAAGCCCTAAATAGTGAAGTAATTTATTTAGTGGACGATCTTGCATCAGAGTTGGACAGGGATAGCAGGGAAAGGGTTTGCAAGTATCTTTTGGAAAAGGGAAACCAAATTCTTGCCACGGGGGTCGACCAGGCAGAGCTTGCTTCTTGTTGGGGTGCTGATACGAAAACTATGTTTCACGTGGAACACGGAGTTATAAAGAGGGACAGCTTATGACGGATCAAACTGAGAACAGCTACGAAGCAAGCAGTATAAAGGTCTTAAAAGGTCTTGATGCAGTCCGTAAACGCCCAGGAATGTACATTGGAGACACGGATGACGGCACGGGCCTCCATCACATGGTACAGGAGTTGGTTGATAATTCGATAGACGAAGCTTTAGAGGGATATTGTAAGAATGTTTCTGTCACAATTCACAAGGATAACTCTGTAACAGTGGCTGATGATGGTAGGGGTATCCCAACTGACATTCATGAGGAGGGTAAATCGGCGGCCGAGGTAATTCTGACGGTGTTGCACGCTGGTGGTAAGTTCGATGACAGCAATTATAAGGTTTCCGGGGGGCTCCATGGCGTAGGCGTCTCGGTGGTCAACGCTTTATCATCTCAACTTAAGTTGACAATATGGAAGCATGGAAAAGTCTGGGAGCAACTATACTCAGACGGAGTTCCAGACGCACCACTTGAAACAATCGGGGAAACTGATAGCACTGGTACCCAGATCACCTTTAAGCCGTCTCCTGAGACGTTTAGTAACATAACATTTCATTACGACGTACTTGCGAAACGTTTACGCGAACTGTCATTCTTAAACTCTGGTCTTGCGATTCATCTTAGCGATGAACGAACAAAGAAATCGGAAGTCTTTGAATACATAGGAGGCTTAAAATCCTTTGTTGAGTATCTTAACCAGAACAAAACTCCCCTAAATGAAATCTTTCACTTTAAACAAGCTAGGGCGGACGGGATAAATGTGGAAGTTGCGATGCAATGGAATGACTCCTACCATGAAGACGTATCCGCATATACAAATAACATACCTCAAAGCGACGGAGGCACACACTTGCAGGGTTTTCGGTCCTCATTAACGAGAACTTTGAATGCTTATATTGAGAACGAGAAAATCGCAAAAAAAGACCAAGTATCGACCACCGGCGACGATTCTAGGGAGGGACTAACCGCAATCATATCCGTCAAAGTACCTGATCCAAAGTTTTCCTCCCAAACAAAAGATAAGCTAGTCTCGTCCGAAGTAAAAGGTGCAGTCGAACAAGAGATGGGTGCAGCGCTATCGTCTTACCTGCTTGAAAACCCTCAAGAAGCAAAAGCCATAGTTCAAAAAATGATAGAGGCAGCGAGAGCTAGGGAAGCGGCCCGTAAAGCACGAGAAATGACAAGACGTAAGGGGGCTTTAGATATAGCAGGGCTTCCTGGCAAACTAGCGGATTGCCAAGAGCGGGATCCCGCTCAATCAGAAATATACCTTGTGGAGGGCGATTCAGCAGGAGGATCGGCGAAACAGGGGCGAGACCGCAAATTTCAGGCTATTTTGCCGCTTAAAGGCAAAATCCTAAATGTAGAAAAAGCACGGTTCGATAAGATGTTATCTTCTGCGGAAGTTGGAACTCTTATAACGGCGTTGGGTTGCGGTATTGGAAGAGATGAATTTGACCCGGATAAACTTCGGTATCATAGAATAATAATTATGACGGATGCTGACGTCGATGGCGCTCATATTCGAACGTTACTATTAACATTTTTCTTTAGACATATGAGCGAACTTATTGAGCGTGGACATGTTTTAATCGCTCAACCACCGCTTTATAAAATAAAAAGAGGAAAAAACGAAGAATACATAAAAAATGAGGACCACCTGACAAATTATATGCTTGATGCCGCCTTGACGGATGCGAGCCTAATAAATGACACAATGTCTTCCCCTCTTCAAGGCACTTACCTTCGAGAGTTGGCTCAGGAATATTATCAGGTACAAGCTCGAATGACTCTCCTCGAGCGCCGCTATCCGTTGGAAATACTAAAGCAACTGCCGCATCTAAAACCTATGTCAAAAGCCAACCTCGAAAATAAAGACCTGGTTCTAACTTGGTTAGACTCATTGGAGGGAGAAATCTCAAAAAACTCCCCGTCTACTTCGGTCTCTAAGACTTTCCTAAAGCAGGATGAAACTGAATCTCTATTTTTACCCGCAGTTTGCTTAGTTACTCACGGTGTAGAGCGCATCTATGTTTTCGATGCAGACTTCTTTGACTCCGCAGACTACCAATCCATCTCCAGGCTTGGGAATAGACTTAAGCCTTTCCAATCCGAAACGGGCTCGATAACCATTAAAAGGGGGGAGAAATCTCAAAAAGTCAATAAGTTTGAAGAAGCTCTAGAATGGTTGCAAGGAGAGGCACTACGCGGTCAAACTAGACAGCGTTACAAAGGTCTTGGTGAAATGAACCCAGACCAACTTTGGGAAACTACTATGGATCCTTCATCCAGAACTATGCTTAGAGTAACTATTGAGGATGCACATGCTGCAGATCAAGCATTTACCACTCTAATGGGTGATAATGTCGAGCCGAGAAGAGATTTTATAGAGGAGAACGCTTTAGCGGTAGTTAACCTAGACGTTTAGGCTCAGCGCAAAGTGTGATAAGTCGTTGTATGTCACAACTTCGCTACGCAATGCAGTCTTAGTACTTAAGCCGTTACCTGTGAGCACTAATATAGGCTTACAGCCCCAAGCCTGCGCCGCCTCGATATCTCGAAGAGAATCCCCTATAAAAGGACAGCCTTTAACGGACTCTCCAGCTAGACTCTCGATCTGTTTCAAGAGTCCCGCTCGTGGTTTTCTGCAATCGCAGCGATCAGAAGCTACATGAGGACAATACACTATACCTTCTATTTTTCCCCCGGCTCTCTTCACAGCGCCACTCATCTTCGCGTGGATCGCTTCAAGCTTTTTTTTATCAAGCAGTCCTCGTGCTATCCCCGACTGATTAGTGGCAACAAACACTCTGTACCCTTTTTTTCTGAGCGTTGCGATGGCTTCTAGGCTGCCTTCGATCGGGACCCAATCCTCAGGATTACGTACGTAGTTCTTAGAGTCGACATTTATAACACCGTCTCTATCCAAAATGACTATCTTCTTCCTCACAAAACCCGAAGTACTTTGAAATCTGCAACCTTTTTAAATAACTTGTTCATTCTGGCTACCGCAGCCAGTCTGTTGAGGCGCTTGCTTTCATCTGCGTCCATTACTAAAACGCTACCAAAGTAGTCTGCAATGACGGCCTCCTGTGCTTCCAGTACCTCTAACTTTTCTTTTGTGCTTTTTGCTTTTATCAGCTTGCGCTCAGCATCCTCCATTCCCTTTTCAAGCGCTTCCTCAGCCTTATGCTCGTAAAGCTCCGCTCTAACCTCTGGAAGTTCCTCTGCAACTTGGTCGCTGATTATATTGGCAACCCGTTTACTGAGCGCTATTAGCTCACTCCCCTTATTGTGCGTTCTAAATTCCTGTATTGCCCTTATAGTTTCGTCTGCCTTACTCAAATTAATTATGCCCCCTTCTCGACCTCTAACTGCTCGCACGATATCAGACTCAATGCCGATTTCCTGATAGTAATGCGTAAGCCTTTCCAGCATGTAGTCGTGTACCTTGGTGATATCAAATTGATACTCCTCCAATGATCTACTTGACTCCTGTAGACCGTCCCTCGCTTTTGCAAGACATTCCTCTACATTGATATCTAGTTTATGAAATAACACTATACGTATTACGCCAAGCGTTTGTCGCCTCAAAGCGTAGGGGTCTTTTGAACCTGTCGGTTCTCCTCCAACCCCAAAGATACTGACTAGCGTATCAAGCTTATCTGCTAAGGCGACCGCGCTTCCTATTCCATTTTCCGGTACCACATCCAGTGGCCCGCTCGGCTTATAATGGTTGGTTATTGCTGAGCACACTTCAGGAAGTTCCCCATCAATGCTCGCATAGTGACCCCCCATTTTTCCCTGTAGCTCTGGGAATTCTTCTACCATGTTTGTGACGAGATCTGCCTTACTAAGAAGTCCCGCCCTCTCTGCATTATTTTGGTTCCAGCCTAACTGTTGGGCGATATGCCCTGCTAACTTGCTAACTCTGTCCGCTTTCTCCCTGTAGCTCCCTAACTCTCTCTGGAACGTGACCTGGCTAAGGAGCGATAATTTATCTTCCAGTTTTGTTTTTGTGTCGTTAGCAAAGAAAAACTGTGCGTCTCTGAGCCGAGGTTTGATTACCCTTTCGTTTCCTTGGATAACAACTTCTGGCTCTTTACTGACAATGTTAGTAACGGTTATAAACTTGGCCAGAAGTCTGCCATCTTCCCGTCCTCTCAAATGAAAGTACCGTTGGTGTTTTTTCATGACTGAAATGAGTACTTCGTCTGGTATTTCCAAAAAATCCTCGTCAAAAGCCCCACTCAAGACCTCGGGCCACTCTACCAAAGCAGAAACTTCCTCTACTAGACGATTTTCTAGCTCAATGTTGCCCCCAAGCCTCAAGCCCTCCATGTTAACTTTTTCTCTAATTAGAGCTTCTCTTTCGTTAGGATCCACAACCACCTTGGCATCTCTGCATTTTTCTACATACTCTTTTGCCGTCGATATAATCACCGGCTCAGGGTGCATAAACCGGTGTCCATGAGAAAAATTAGAGGCCTTGCAACCGAATATCTCCACTTCCAGCACCTCGTGACCAAAAAGCGCTACTACCCAGTGCACAGGTCTTACGAACTCCTCTCTCTTACTCGACCATCGCATAGGCCTCGCAACGTTCAGTTGCGCTAGGCTTCTATCTATAATTCCCTGAACTTCCTCTCCGATTGTTCTGCCCTGCTCATGCTGTCGATAAAATAACCACTCTCCTTTCTTACTCTTGAGCCTTTCCAGTAGGTTAGGATCTGTTATTCCGCATGCCCTCATAAAACCATGAAGAGCCGGCGTAGGTGTTCCATCCTGATTGTAAGCCGTACTAACCGCCGGCCCTCGTTTCTCCAAGTCCTTGTCTGCTTGTCGCTCTTCCAATGAGCGTACGATGATTGCGAGTCTCCTTGGTGTTCCGTAGGACTCGACGTTTTTGAATCCGAACCCACTAACAGTCAACTCATGCCTTATATTGTCTGCGAATCCCACGATGAGCGCCTTGAGGAGACTCGGTGGTAGCTCCTCTGTGCCAATTTCGATAAGAAATTCCTCAGTGCGCATTTTCTAGTTCCCTCAACACCAACTTACGAGCTTCATCGTCGGCTAGCGGAAATCCGGCGTTGCGCCGAGACTCAAGATAGCTCTTAGCTACCGCCTTGGATATCCCCCGAACACGTAAAATAAATCTTTGCCTTTCTGTCACTGATATGGCTCGCCTAGATTCCAACAAGTTGAAAGCATGAGAAGCTTTGAGAACGTACTCATAGGCTGGCAATGGCAGTCCTAATGAGAGCATACGGCTGACTTCTGCTTCATAAAAACTAAATTGCTCCTTCAAACCCTCGATATTCGCCGAATCAAAATTAAAGGCGGACATCTCTATCTCGTACTGATGAAAAACATCGGCGTAGGTAATTTTACCATTTGGTGTTTCTGTCCATACGAGATCTTGAAAATCCTCTACACCCTGAAGATAAAGTGCTAGTCGTTCTAGCCCATAGGTGATCTCGCCCATAACAGGATAGCATGCTAGCCCACCAACTTGCTGAAAGTATGTAAACTGAGTGATCTCCATTCCATCCATCCACACCTCCCATCCTAAGCCCCATGCACCAAGACTTGGTGACTCCCAATTGTCTTCAACGAAACGAATATCATGGACTAGCGGGTCTATTCCAAGTGCTTCCAAAGATTTTAAGTACAGTTCCTGGAAGCTCTTTGGCGAGGGCTTCATCACCACTTGAAATTGATAATAATACTGATACCTATTTGGATTTTCTCCGTATCTCCCATCCGTCGGCCGTCTGCACGGTTGAACGTAAGCCGCAGACCACTTTTCAGGACCTATCGCTCTTAAGAAAGTAGCAGGGTGAAAAGTTCCCGCACCCATTTCTAAATCGAAAGGTTGCATGATGATGCAACCCTCTCTTGCCCAATAATCTTGGAGTGACAAAACCAACTTTTGAAACGTTTCAGGCATTACTCAACCACTCATGTTTAAACATAACCAGTATACCTGACATGAGCTCCTTCAGACATGCCCATACCCTTACAGCTAGTTCACGAAAATTTTCTTGGATGTCATACTGCTGACTGTATTCCTTCCGTCTTCTTGAGTAGAGAGCTATTACCGTGTGTGTTGATATTCCTCGGTTGTTTACTTTGAGGTTCTTGTACTAAGCTTTGACAATCATATTTGAGTCAACGGATTCTCATTGCGTTTGGTGACTAATATTGTGCTAATTGTACTTAAGCTTATTGCCATCTGGCCTCGGCCCCTTTTGCAAGCCCTTGGCAAAGCTTTCGGCTGGTTCAAATACGTCACTAATTCACACGCCGCCCGCATCTCAAGAGAGAACATCCAGCTGTGTTACCCCCAACTTTCACAAAAAGAGAAGACACAACTGCTTCGTGCTAGCCTAAGCCATACAGCACAGACATTGTTTGAGACACCTTCCGTCTGGTTGAGCAGACACTCGGGGACACCGTCTTGGATAGATGAATTAATGAACGAAACGCTTTTAACAACAGCTCTAAATTCTCCCAAGGGCGTTATAGTTGTGCTTCCTCATTTTGGAAATTGGGAATTGTTTAACATCTATTTTTCCAAATATGGCCCGATGACCGCTCTATATCAACCTCCTCGTCAACAATATCTCAAGGGGATAATGCAATATGTTCGATCGGGTTTTGGAAATGAAATTGTGCCAACGACTAAGATGGGTTTACTCCGTTTAGCTAGATGTTTAGATGCTGGCGGAGTTGTCACTATCTTACCTGATCAGGTCCCGCGAAAAGGCATCTTTAGCGACTTTTTCGGTAATCAGGCTTTGACAGATATCCTAATTCCGAGGCTACTAAGAAGGACTGGTGCTGTTGCGGTAGCTATTACAATCAGACGTAAAACCGATGGCCACTTTTCCTTGGTTTGCCAAGAACCTGATTCTGATATTTACGACTTATCCGATAAAATTGCTGCCCGAGGAGTAAATAAAACCATTGAGTCATGCGTAGCGCAAGCTCCGGAGCAGTACCAGTGGGAGTATAAGCGGTTTCGTGAGAGACCTATTGGGGAGAAAAAACTCTACAGATTCGATAAGCCAGAGGAGTTCCACTCCCCACCTTAAAATATTCGTGAATCAACTGCGCACGCTATCTTCATTTTCTCCAAAACATGAATGTGAATAATACTAAAAACGTAAATATCTCCAACCTACCCAACATCATAGCTACTACCAACACGATCTTCGCTTGATCAGAAATTGCCCCATAGTGGTAAGCAACATCTCCTAATCCGGGACCGAGATTATTCAAGCATGCCCCTACGGCAGAGAACGCTGTCAGAAAATCCATTCCGAGGCCAATCATAATGAGGTGCAATGCTACAAAAAGAATGACGTAAACTGAGAAGAAACCCCAAATAGCCTCGATCACTCCTCGGGATACTGGGCGATGGTTTACTTTCACTGGGAACATTGCGTTCGGGTGAATAAGCCGAAAAATTTCTCGAATGCCTTGTTTCCATATCAGTAGAACCCTCATTATTTTCATTCCTCCTCCTGTTGAGCCTGCGCATGCCCCACTGAATGCCCCAAAAAAAATCATATAGGGCAAGATACTTGGCCACTGGGTGAAATCCTCGGTTGTAAAGCCGGTTGTAGTGAAGATCGAGACAACTGTAAAAAAACTACCGCGCAAAGCATCTGGAGTATCGTATCTATCGAGAGCTATTAGACTGATAGAGGTGATGAGTGCTGCAACACATAAGATCACAAGGTAAGTGCGTGTCTCGTCATCCGACAGGTAATTCTTTATACCTCCCTTTAGCGCATAGAAATGTAAGCCGAAATTTATACCGCAAACAACCATAAAAATAATGGCTACGGCTTCTATAGCCGGGGAATTAAAATACCCTATACTTTCGTCGTAGGTTGAAAACCCTCCTATTGCGACCGTGCTAAAGCTGTGACATATTGCGTCGAACAGGTTCATTCCTGCTACCAAATAGGCTAAAGCACAACTTAAAGTAAGTCCAAGATAGATAGACCACAGTGCAAGTGCGGTCTGATGTATTCGAGGTGTTAACTTGCTATCCTTCATTGGTCCTGGGGTTTCTGCTCTGTAAAGCTGCATCCCACCTACCCCTAGCATAGGAAGAATAGCTACTGCCAGAACAATAATACCCATCCCGCCCAGCCACTGTAGTTGTTGTCTATAAAAAAGTACTGATTTTGGAAGATCTTCCAGGCCAGTTATTACAGTTGCGCCAGTGGTAGTTAACCCAGAAAAAGACTCAAATAACGCATCTGGGATTGACAACCCAATGCCTCCAACGTGGGCGAAAGGAATTGATCCAAATGAACCTAGGGTTAGATAAAACAGGACTGTTACGAGAAAGCCATCCTTTATTCTCATTTCGGTTTTATTTTTTCGGAACAAGATGAACAGCAAGGCGCCTGCTACGAATGTGTAACAGAAGGCATTAATGAAAACTAAAGCAACACCGTCATCATAATAAAATGACCATAGAAGCGGTACTAGTAGGGTGACACTGAACATCATCAGTAGGCTGCCAAGAATACGTAGCGCGATTTGAAGGTGCATAATTTAATTAAAGCTTAACGGTGCTTGAAAAAGGTGTTCCAGTTCACTAATTTTTGTTTTGTCGACGAGGAGAAGTATTAGGTGATCTTGAGGTTTGACCACTACATCGTCATGAGCTATCAGAACCTCCTCATCCCTGACCAGCGCGCCGATAGAAGCGCCTTTAGGTATGTTTATTTCTCCCAATGGCCGACCGATAACCTTAGAGGTCGACTCGTCCCCGTGTGCCACGGCCTCGATTGCTTCTGCGGCACCTCTTCGAAGTGAATGAACCTTAACTACATCACCTCTCCTGATGTGCGTGAGGATAGTGCCGAGTGTAGCCTGCTGCGGTGATATGGCAATGTCGATATCGCTCCCGATTAGGTCAACATAAGCTGGGTTATTAACGAGCGCGATAACCTTTTTAGCTCCTAAGCTTTTGGCTAAAAGCGATGACATAATATTAGCTTCGTCATCGTTAGTTACGGCACAAAATACATCTGTCTCCGCTATGTTTTCTTCTACCAGAAGATCCCGGTCGGAAGCATCCCCAATGAGAACTATAGCCCTATCTAACTTTTCAGAAAGCTCGTAACCTTTTTGGCGGCTCTGTTCAATAATTCTTACCCCGTATCGCCTCTCCACAGAGGCTGCGAGTCCTTGCCCGATTTGTCCGCCACCGGCTATTACGATTCTCTTATTTGGCGGCTCTGCCCTTCGGAGCTCACTCATTACAGCATGTATGTCTTTCTTTGCTGCTATAAAAAAAACCTCATCGTCCGCTTCTATTATAGTGTCCCCCTTGGGGATGATTGCGCGGTTATTTCGAAAGATAGCTGCCACCCTGGTATCAATCATTGGCATATGTTTGCGAAGATTGCGCAATTCATGATCCACCAAAGGCCCGCCATAATAGGCCTTAATGCAAACCATCTGAACTTGGCCATGAGCAAAGTCCATCACTTGAAGTGCCCCAGGATTTTCAATTAAATGTTTAATATCATCTCTAATTATCGCTTCAGGGTTCACCGTAACATCTACAGGCATGGCATCGTCTCGAAAGATACTACCCCCGGAAATATAGGCACTTGAGCGAACTCTGGCGATTTTTGTTGGAGTATGAAAAACGGTATAGGCTACCTGACAAGCAACCATATTGACTTCATCACTATTTGTTACAGCGATTAGCATATCAGCGTCATCAGCCCCCGCGGATCGAAGTACATCAGGGTGAGACGCCATTCCGCGAACTGTACGAATATCGTATCGATCCTGCAAAACCCTGAGTCGATCACTATCGAGATCAACCACAGTTATATCACTGGCCTCTTTAGTAAGATTGTGGGCAAGGTTCCCTCCTACTTCCCCCCCTCCTAAAATAATGATTTTCACTCTCCTTCTCCCTTTCTAATGCGAGCGATATAGAAACCATCATGTCCGTTTATCTGTGGAAATAACTGATGCCCGATTTTCATCCGAATACCGCGGGTGATTTTAAGCGGTAGGGGAATAGCGCTCCTCTCCTCATCAATGAACTTTTTTAATAAATATTCATTTTCGTGTGGAAGTACCGAACATGTCGAGTAAATTATTTCACCCCCGCACACCAGGCACTGCCAGGCACTTCTAAGTAAGTCTATTTGTACCGAACTGAGTTCTTCAATATCCCTCTTGCTTCTTAAAAGTTTAATATCTGGATGTCTCCTGATCACTCCAGTTGCAGAGCAGGGCGCATCCAATATTATCCGATCGAAATGGGACCCTGAATGGGACAAAAAATCGCCTTTCATGAGCTTACAAGATAGTCTGAGTCGCTGAAGATTGCTACGAATTTGTTCTAAACGATAACCATCCCTATCCATCGCCGTAAGGTCGATATCAGGTTGGAGCTCGAGCAAATGGCAGGTTTTGCCCCCGGGTGCCGCACACGCGTCTAGAACTTTGTGACCAGGTCTAGCATTTACTAATGGTGCTACCAATTGGGATGCTTCGTCTTGAATACTAATCAAGCCATCGTGGAATCCTGGTAATGATTCAACAGGTGCAGGCGAGGTTAACCTAACTGCCTGAGGGAGGTCGCTTAAGCCTATGCAAGCGATCCCTTGGTCTCTGAGTTTGCACATGTACTGTGAGACCGCAATTTTCTGCTTGTTTACCCGCAGTGTCATCGGTGCCACTTGATTATTGGCGACCATAATTTCCTCTGCATTCTTTGGCCATGACTCTTTCAACGAGTCAATAAGCCAATCGGGATGGTTGAAGCGGGTCTCTGGAAAGCCTTTTGCAGCTTCCTCTAGGTTTGATCTCTGGCGCTGGAAATTACGCATGACTGCGTTAACGAGTCCTTTGGCCCATGATTTATTCATTCTTACCGTAGTCTCTACGACGGCGTCTACACTTGCGTGCGCAGGACGTTTGAGATGGCAGATACTGTAAATACCACAGAGTAGTAGCAGGTTGATATCTAGATGTTTTGAGGGTAGCTTTTTCTGGAGAAGACAGTTTCTAAAGAAGATTAGTTCAAAATAATAACGAAGGACCCCAAAGCATATCTGTTTGCATAATGGTGAAGTCCCTTCCGAAAATTTCATCATATTGCCTCTAATAACTGGCATAAGGTGAAAAATTGCATCTTTGTATTCTCTCATTACTTAGGTAGATCCATTTAAGGTTTCTGCAAAACAGTCCCCAATTTGAAAAAGCCCTTTACGAGAGTTTTGTATATCGACGGGGGTTAAAAAGGTGCCTTTACCTATAGGAAGCTGAACCTTTGTAACGATTAATTTGCTTGCTAAACAGGCAATATGGATACCGTTTTTCTCGAGCTGTAAAATCGTCCCGGGCTTAGCTTCTCCCTGATATTCTGCTGCTTTTCCCTCCCATATTTTGATTCTAAGACCTCCTAAAAAGCTATGAGTAACGGGCTGTGGATTAAATGCGCGAATATAACGCTCGATAATGATGGCATCACTATTCCAATTAATTAGAGCTTCGCTTTTATCGATTTTTTTTGCATAAGTGGCTCCTTCTATGCGTTGGGGCGACGCAACTAAGGAATTACTTTCTATTTGTGACAATGTATCTATTAGACTCTCAATTCCTGCCTCTTCGACTTTAGCGGTTAGAGTAGCTGCTGTGTCTGATCTACAGATGGCAACTTTTTTGTGGCAAAAGACATCGCCGGTATCCAAACCTTCATCCATCTGCATAATACAAACCCCTGTTTCCTGGTCGCCTGCCAAAATGGCCCGTTGAATCGGGGCCGCTCCTCTCCAGCGAGGGAGCAGAGAAGCATGCACGTTAATGCAACCTCGCTGCGGTCTTGTAATGATTGACTTTGACAGGATTTGTCCAAAAGCAACCACAACAAGTAGATCGTGGTTATATTCTTGGAGATCAACAGGTGATAACTTTTTAGGTTGCAAGATAGGCAATTGCGCCGCAATCGCGACCTCTTTTACCGGACTGGCAATTGCGTGTTTGCCTCGTTTCCCGGGCTTATCCGGTTGCGTAATAACAGCAACAATTGAATGAGAACTTTGTATTAATGCTTTTAAATGTGCAGCAGCAAAGCTAGGTGTACCCGCGAAAACAATTTTCATCAAGCGCGTTGATTTTGTTTTTTTAACAGCCTCTTGCGTATCAATTGACGTTTCGTGCTAGAGATACGGTCAACCATTAATTTACCTTGGAGATGATCCATCTCGTGCTGAATACAGATTGCAAGCAAACCATTTGCAACATCTTTCTTCTGATTGCCATTCAAGTCTATTGCCTCATATTCGATAGTCTCATAACGACTTATTGGTTCAGAGTATCCCGGTATCGAAAGGCACCCTTCTGAGCTTTCGATCTCACCCTCTGCCCTGGTGATAACTGGATTGACTAAAAAAATTGGATCATTCTTCTGATCTGAAACATCGAGAACGATAAGTCGAAGATGAATGTTAACCTGAGTTGCCGCTAAGCCAATACCGGGAGCATCGTACATAGTCTCCAACATGTCTTCTGCATACTTCACAATTGTACTGTCTACTTCTTCAATGGGTTTCGCCACAGTTCGTAAACGAGGATCCGGGAATTCTAAAATGTTTAATTTGGCCATACTTGTTGCTTACTTCCATCGGGTCGATTCATAAACGGTGTTGATTCTGACAACTCTCCTACTCTCCTTCATTCTACTCTCTTTTGTCCTTCAATGCTGGTAGTCAATTTCCAACGGTCCCTTTAATATTGATCCTCGTTACACTCCTCCTTGAAACCTTGAAGTGTCTGGGTTACCTTTTCCAAATTTTCTTACGGTGATTTATCAATGAAATTTGTTGCTATTCTCATGGGATCGGAATCTGATTTACCCGTAATGGAGTCTACCATTTCAGTATTAAAAGATCTTAATATTCAGTACGAGGTGCGGGTAACCTCTGCGCATAGAACTCCAGAAGATACGAGGGATTATGTGCACTCAGCAGAAGAGAGAGGTTGTTCTGTTTTTATTGCGGCGGCTGGAATGGCCGCTCACCTGGCCGGGGCGGTAGCGGCACAGACCCTGCGTCCGGTTATTGGAGTGCCGATAGATGCTGGCCCGCTAAATGGCTTGGATGCTCTGCTGTCGACTGTGCAAATGCCTGGAGGGATTCCCGTGGCTTGTGTCGCCATCGGCAAAGCTGGTGCGAAGAATGCGGGCTACCTTGCTGCGCAGATTTTGGCCTTAAGTGATGAAGCTCTATCAGAAAAGTTAAAAATGGATAGAGAAACAAATGCTGAGGCAGTACGTCAGAAGAATAATGGTTTGTTAAGCTAATGATATTGCCGCCTAGGCGGATAGATCGAATAGTCCGAGGATTAGCCAAAGGCGAGGTTATAGCCTATCCAACGGAAGGTGTTTGGGGTCTTGGCTGCCTACCTGATTTAGAGGCTGCAGTGACACGTATTTTGGCTATAAAGCAAAGAAGCTGGACTGAGGGTTTGATCCTAGTGGCCTCAAAAATTTCACATGTAGATAGATACTTAGATGGTATATCAGAGAAGAAAAGACGGCTTTTGGAGTATACTTGGCCAGCTCCAGTTACCTTTCTTGTTCCAGATAACGGTCATGTCCCCAGCTGGATTAAGGGTGACCATGACAAAGTTGCCTTAAGGGTGTCTAAACACCCTACTGTATCAAATATTTGTCATGCTTTAGGCGGTCCAATTGTATCTACTTCCGCGAATCCCACCGGTCAAAGCCCGGCACTCACCGCCACGCAAGTGCGCCAATACTTTGGAAACGAAATAGATCTCCTCGTTCCCGGAAATCTCACTGGCCTAAACGGGCCCAGCGAGATTCGTGACCTGGATACTGGAGAGATTATTCGTTCCCGGTCCGTAAGATGAAACATAAATTGGCTGTTTTAGGAAATCCAATCGCGCACAGCAGATCACCTGAGATACATAAAAAGTTCGCTGAACAACATCGTATAGAGGTGAGCTGTGAGAGGATCCTTGTTCCGTCCAAAAGGTTCGAAAATCATGCCTTGGAATTTTTTAAATCGGGAGGGCAGGGATTTAATATAACTGCTCCCTGTAAACAGGATGCTTTCCGTCTTTCAGCAACCTGCTCCAAGGCTGCTGAGCTCGCGCAGGCCGTGAATACTATCAGTAGACGAGACGGTGTAATTCACGGCGATAATACCGATGGAGCTGGTTTAAGGCAGGACATACTTGTCAATCTTGGCTGGGAAATTGAGAATAAAAACGTTCTTTTGCTTGGGGCAGGAGGTGCAGCAAGCGGAGTGGTAGGTGACCTGTTGAGCTCTAATCCAAACTCCCTTCATATATTTAACCGCACCTTTACCAAAGCTAAGGCAATCGAAAAGGTGCATTCCGATCCCCGATTAACAGCTATCACGTACCTTGACAGGAGTTATGACCTAATTATTAACGCTACATCTGCCGCGTTTAATGATGAAAAATTAGACCTCCCTCCCTCTATCCTATGTGATGAGTCCTGTTGTTACGATCTAACTTACGGAACAGAGGCTAATGAGACCCCCTTTCTAATTTGGACTAAAGGTCTTGGGGTTACTTCGGTGGCGGATGGACTGGGAATGCTAGTTGAACAAGCTGCACAGGCATTTGAGATTTGGTTTAGCAAGACTGTCTCCACTGCGCCGGTTATTGAAGCCATCCGAGGAAATGGCGAAAATTCCTGATATCAAAACTCTATTTTTGTTTATACCTCTGCTTTATTTGCCTGAGCAGTCATCGTTATTGCTACGGTAGTCGTACCTTTACGTTGTATCCTTTGATTGTGATTACTTTTTGGATAGACGTCTTATGATTCAAACAACGCATAAAGGGCGTAGGGAGTTGACGGCTATGATAGCGGTGGCCGTCTTACCATTTGTAATCGCAATTTTTTTGTTCACTTTCTTCCCCAATGAGGAAATTCCCTCTCAGAACGTAAGAGAAGGCCTGGAGCTCGAACAAGTGACGCAAATTAATTCTATGGTCGGTGGTGGGAAGTGGCGAATTTTACATCTGGTTGGAGATACCTGTGACAAGGAATGCCAAGAGGGTTTATTTTTGACTCGCCAGACCCGTAAAGCTCTTAGTAAAAACGCAGGCGAGGTGGATCGGATCG
>MDTE01108727.1_pt1 | contig 37357 bp, 33 predicted proteins | sample 811231 | NCBI WGS metagenome assembly MDTE01 (sample SAMN05326651, study PRJNA326480) | marine metagenome | isolation source: seawater | place: Indian Ocean: Red Sea | collected 2010 | reverse complement strand
TAATTCTTCTAAAACCAAATCAGCTGTGCCAAGTAAGGAGTTGGCTAAAAGCACTGATAGCGGGAGCAACGCCAAGGATTCCGATAAGGCGAGCCCTAAGGATCCCGATAAGGCGAGCCCCAAGGATTCCGATAAGGCGAGCGCCAAAAAATCCGAAAAAGGTAAGTCACAGAAGGAAACCGTTTCCTCGGCAGATGTCCACTACGGATATTTTTCTAGTGTCCGCACGCCTGCCTACCGAAAGGGTTGGGACGAAATCTTCGGTAAAAAGGAAGATTCTAGTACTTCGAAAGCAAGCAATGACGGTGACCGACAACCCACCCGAAGAAAGAAAAAAGCCTTGATCAAACAGCCTCTCACGCTGGAATTAGATTTTGGCGAGTTGTCCGATGAATTGCGTGTAGCACTCGGAGACGAAGTTAAACGCAAAATAAAACCCAAGCGCATCAATTTTGATAAGCGCAATGCCGCTGGTGCGGTGCGATGGAACATAACTTGTGAGATCAAGCGCTGACCCCAGGAAAATAGGGCTTGTTGCGACGACCGGCCGTGGACATCACCAGTTATTGACGGTTTGCGTGAACTCCACGTACAGGCTACATCTTCCTCGCGATTGCGCCGAACACGCCGTCACAAGCAAAGTTTGTTGCTCAGAATAAGCTTTAGTTCTTAAATTTGGGCATTACTTCTTCCGCGAACAGCGTCATATTGCGCACCACCTTCTCTTGCTCAAGCCCGCCAAACCACATGAAGTTCATTAATTGTTCGACGCCACCCTCGTCGCGCATCCAGCGAACCTTTTCCGCCACTGTGTCCGGTGTGCCGAACATACCAAGACTATCAAAAACCTCCTCAAAGCTCACGACTTCCAGCCACTCTAGGATATCGTTGTAGTTGGCATATTGTGCCGCGACCTTGCTTCGATCTCGCTCGCCCCAAATCTTTGCGGCTGTGCGGATGTACCACATGATCTTGTCTTCTACATCGGCCTTCACCTGCACATTGCTTTCGCCGACGTATACAAACTCATTATGGATCATGCGAAGGCCAGAGTGGCCTGAGTTATTTCGCAAACGGCTCCAAACATCGAAATAATTCGATTTGAGGGTTTCATAAGGGCAAAGATAGGGACCAATCATTCCGTTGATCCCACGATCGATTACCTTCTGCACGGTGTAGTCACTGAGCGCCGCCTGCCAGAGCGGCGGATGAGGCTGAGTATAGGGCTTGGGCAGAACTGAGATTTCCGGAATTTGCCAGAATTGGCCATCAAAGGAAAAACGTTCTTCCGACCAAGCCAAGCGGATAATCTCTAGCGCCTCGCTGAAGCGCTCCTCCGCTTCATCCATCGGCACACCAAAGCCCTTGAATTCGGCCGGTTGATTGCCCCGCCCGATTCCGACATCAACCCTTCCACCAGACATATGGTCAAGCGTGGCCCAATCCTCAGCAACTCGTATGGGATGGTGAAATGGCAAAGCGACAATTGCCGCACCAACACGAATTCGGGACGTCCTGGAGATCGCTTGAGCCGCCAAGGCGGGAACGGCAGCTCTGCCATATTGACTAAAGTGATGTTCGGTCAGCCAAACCTCATCGTAGCCCAATTCCTCGGCCAACTCTATTTGCTCTATCAAATTGTCAAATGGCTCCGGTTCACCATCACGTACTGCTGGCACTAAAATTAAAGAGAATTCCATAGCTCTTCCCCATCCGCCTTGGAACTTGTGGTCTATTATAAAGGCTACAAAAGCGATTTCCAGTGGCAGTCAGCAGAATTAAAATTGGGTATATGGTGGTGGGCGCGGCTGGGATTGAACCAGCGACCCCTACGATGTCAACGTAGTGCTCTCCCGCTGAGCTACGCGCCCACGGACGTTCGATTATCACCCCAACAGATGAGAGGCAAGCCCCCTGAGCGGCAAGAACCCAGTCGTTTTTGCCAATTGGGGCAGACATATCGGACAACTTGGAAAGTACCTTCGAACCGAACTGCCGGAGCGCCTGGATGATGGGCGCAACCTCAGAAAATCTGTCTAAGAAGATGCCTTTCATATTGGCAAATCCCAAGCTGGAGCGGGAGCCCATTTCTAAGACACCCATGAGTAATCTTACTAAATCGATCACCATCAAGCTGAATTTGCGATCAACGACAATTTGTCTCACCCCGATACCACTTCTAAACCAGAGGCACATTGACCACCACGATTAGGTGGACATACGAACAAGGGCAAGTCTACCTCACTGTCTTTCGCTAGAAGAATTTTAGCCATTCTCACACTATTTTTCTTAGATCACGATCGCCCACAACTTGATCAAAAGCACTTAAGATGATGCTAATAGAGTGGTAAAGACACACTAGTTGCCCAATTTGTATGCGGCAAATTGCCGTAAACACACCAGCGGCAAAATCAGTTTCTATCATCGTGACAGCGCCAAATTTTTGGTCTACACCCAGTTCATGAGCGAAAGGGGAAAAATGCTCGATCCTCCGAGCAGTGAGGATATTATGCGCCAATGCGTCGGCGACGCAGTGGAGATATTGACGCCTCGGCAGCAAACTGCGCCACTGGTGTTTTCCTCACCACATAGCGGCACCAACTACACGCCTGACTTTCTTTCTGCATCAAGGCTTAATGCATTTGACCTCAGACGCTCTGAGGACAGTTATGTCAACGAACTCTTCGCGCGTGCTCCATATCTTGGAGCACCACTCATGCATGCGCTTTTCCCGCGCGCCTATATAGACCCCAACCGCGAGCCCTACGAACTCGATCCGAATATGTTTTATGGCGCCTTGCCAAATTATGTAAAAACTCGTTCGGACCGGGCACGCGCGGGTTTCGGTACAATCGCCAGGGTGGTTGCCAATGGTGCAGAAATCTATCGCAACAAGTTGCATTTTTCGGAAGCGACAGCGCGCATCAAGCGCTATTACGAACCCTATCATGCCACTCTACGCCGTCTGATCAATGAAACCAGAGAGCATTTTGGCTTTACCATCCTTATCGACTGCCATTCAATGCCCTCGGTTGGCGGGCTAAGTGACCGCGACGCAGGTCTGAAGCGCGCAGATATTGTCCTCGGCGACCGCTTCGGCTCAGCCTGCGCGGCCGAGGTAACCGACCATGCAGAAAAAACCCTGCGGGATTTGGGTTTTCGCGTTGCACGCAACGAACCCTATGCGGGAGCGTATACGACCACCCATTATGGCAAGCCAGGGGATAGCGTCCACGCCCTACAAATCGAAATCAACCGTGCACTTTACATGGAAGAGGGCCGGTACACACGTTCTCAAGGCCATAGCGAACTTACTGAACGCCTTGGCGATTTCGTGCGCGGTATGGCCGCAATCGAGCAGGGCCCGCTGAAGCACTGCCGCACTAGTAACTAGATGGGTTTATGACCATACTACCAGGCGAATGCTGCCGAGTGAGATTCTCGACCGATTAAGCGATTCAGCTAAAACCGCCGAATATTTGGCGATTTAGCCCGCCTACGATTTCTCCGCCTCGGCTGCGAGACGATCGCGCAGATCGCGCTTCATAATCTTGCCATAATTGTTTTTCGGAAGAGCGTCCTCGAAAAAATACTCCTTAGGCCGCTTGAAGCGCGCTATGTTTTCGAGGCAAAGCTTATCCAGCGCCTTGGCGCTGACAATTGAACCCTGGTTACGCACCACAAAGGCTACCACCTCCTCGCCCCAATCTGCGTGAGGCCGGCCCACTACAGAGACTTCGTGCACGTCTTTGTGACGTAACAAAACCTCTTCGATCTCACGCGGATAGATATTGGTTCCACCAGAGATGATCATGTCCTTGGAACGATCCATCAGGGTAAGGAAACCCTCCTCGTCGAGGCTGCCAACATCGCCAGTATGGAGCCAGCCATCCTTAAGTGCCGCGTCTGTCGCCTCCGGGTTATTCCAATAGCCCAACATGACGACATCACCCCTCACCAGAATTTCACCCGCCTCACCAGTCGGCAGGGGGCTGTCGTTTTCGTCGACGATGCAAATTTCGACATCAGTGCGTGCGATACCGGCTGAGGCAATTCGTTGGGCAAATCGCGGATGATCGCGATCTGCATAAAAATGGCGTGGGAGATAGCTGATCGTCATCGGCGCTTCCCCCTGGCCATATATCTGCACTAGCTTGGAGCCGAAGATATCGAGTGCCTTTTCGACGTCAGCCACGAGCATAGGTGCGCCGCCGTAATAAATCATCTTCAGGTTGTTTAGATCCGCTGAGGCAATGCCTGGGTTATTCATGAGGCGGACAAGCATAGTCGGTGCGCCAAATAGAGTGACGCCGGAATAGTGCGTGAGAAGATCAAAAATTTCCTCTGGGTCAAAGCCACCACTTTTCGGAATGATATTCCTCGCTGCCTTGGCGATATGTGGCAGGCCGTAAAATCCTGACGCATGAGACAATGGCGCCGCATGGAGCACGCCGTCCTCATGACTGATCGGATCGATATCAGCGAAATAGCTAAGCGTCATAACAAGGAGATTGCGGTGACTCAACATGGCACCCTTGGGGCGGCCAGTTGTTCCACTGGTGTAGAATAGCCAGGCTGGATCTTCCGGCGCGCGATTTTTAAGGGCCAACTCCGCATGAGTAAAAAGCGCCTTGTAGGGTTCGCTGCCCGCCGAGATAACAGTCTCTAGGGTGGAGGAACTTTCCGCCAGTTTCTCAAGCGCCGGTGCTAATTCCGGCGCTGTAAAACAAATCCGAGCGCCTGAATTCTCAAAGATGTAATCAAATTCGGAAGGATGAAGCTTGGAATTAACGAGGACCGCCACCAAGCCAGCATACCAGATGCCAAATTGAGCTTCGAGAAATTCGGGTCGGTTGGGCATGGCGATCGCCACCCTGTCGCCGGGCTCGAGACCATAGTCTTCCCTGAGCGCTTGACCGATTATACCGGCGCTACGGTGCAAAGCTTTATAATCGGCCCACTGCTCCTTGCCCCAACTGATCGCCGGCCGATCAGGAAAAGTGAGGGCTGCCTTGGCCAACATTGCCGCAATATTCATAAATAGCTCCGTAGGATTACTGCCGGACGGTGGCGCATAAAATACAGGAACACCACGGTTTCAAAATATAAAAACGGCCTGAATAGCCAAATTCAAGTGTTACCACACCCTTTCATAGATCTTTGTTGTTAGCCGGTGTCTCTACTGGGTGCTGTGGATAATTAATTTGGTGTAACGCTCCCATTAAAATCAGTTCAAGGTCAACACAACGCAACTGCCCAAATACACCTCGGCCAACCATGAATGTAATCTACTGGCCTTGGAAAAAAAAACGCCCAAATTCTTGTCAGAAAAACTATATGAGAACGCTTCGCATTTGCATTTAAAATCCCATTAAGGTGTTGCAACAATTCAATAAAACGTCGAAAGTGCGGAAAGGAGATTCGGTTATACTTTGAGGAGTTTGTCAGCGTGTTGAAATCACTTCAAATTGACCCTGAAAAATGCACTGGTTGCCTGCAGTGTGAGCTAGCTTGCTCTTACGAGAACGAAGGTACCTTCAACCCAGCGAAATCGCGTATCAAGGTTTTTAACTTCCATGATCAGGGCCGCCAAGTGCCATACACCTGTACTCAGTGTGATGACGCCTGGTGCATGACGGCATGCCCTGTCGACGCCATCTCGGTGGACGCGGAAACCGGTGCGAAAGTAGTTTCCGACGCAGCCTGTGTCGGCTGCAAGGTGTGCACTATCGCCTGCCCCTTCGGCACCGTAAATTACAACGCCGATACTGGCAAAGTTATAAAATGTGACCTCTGCGGCGGCGATCCAAAATGTGCTAGCACATGCCCGACTGACGCTATCACCTATGTCGATGCAAATTGGACAGGTCTCGACAAAATGCGCGCTTGGGCAGCAAAAACTGATTCTGGCGCACAGGCCGAAGCGTAGGGAGGAAATAGATCATGGCATGGGCAAAAAACATTCTGCGCGTTAACCTCAGTAAGGGCACCTGCAAGAATGAACCACTCAATATGGAGTGGGCACAGAAATACCTAGGCCAGCGCGGGCTGGCGACTAAATACCTTGTCGAAGAGACTGACCCCAAGGTTGATCCTCTCTCGCCTGACAACAAGCTGATTATGACAACCGGCCCCCTCACCGGGACCTGCGCCTCAACGGCGGGCCGTTATTCAGTCGTCACCAAAGGTGCGCTCACCGGCGCTATAGCCTGCTCCAACTCTGGCGGCTTCTTCGGCAACGAAATGAAAAATGCCGGTTACGACATGATCATTTTCGAGGGCAAGGCCAAAAAGCCGGTCTATTTGTTGGTCGAAAACGACAATGCTCAGCTAATTGATGCTGATGAATTCTGGGGCAAGTCCTGTTGGGATGCTGAAGAAGGCATTAAGGCCAAACACCAAGATCCACTGATCCGCGTTGCCTCGATCGGCGTGTCTGGGGAAAACGGTGTGAAGTTTGCGTGTATCGTTAACGATATGCACCGCGCCGCCGGGCGTTCTGGCGTTGGCACGGTAATGGGCTCGAAGAATTTGAAGGCTGTCGCCATTCGTGGCTCGGTTGGAGTGCAAGTGGAGGATGCCGACAAGTTTCTTTCCGCCGTTGCTGACGGCAAGTCAGTGTTGGCTGAAAATCCGGTCACCGGTCAAGGGCTGCCAACCTTTGGCACTCAAGTGCTGATGAACGTAATCAACGAATCTGGAGCCCTGCCAACGCGCAATCATTTAGACAGCCAGTTCTCCGGCGCTAGCAATATCTCGGCCGAGGCCATGGCTGAACCGCGTGAGGGCGACGGCAAAACCAACCTGCTGACCACTGCCGCCTGCTTTGGGTGTACCATTGCTTGCGGGCGAATTTCGACAATTGAGCGCAGTCACTACACGGTGGCTGAACGGCCTCAATATCAGATCGCTTCCGGCGGCTTAGAATATGAGGCAGCATGGGCATTGGGCGCAGCAACCGGGGTCGATGATCTTGATGCGCTGACTTTTGCTAACTTTGTTTGCAACGAGCAAGGCATCGATCCGATTTCGTTCGGCGCTACCGTAGGCGCCGCAATGGAGCTTTATGAAACCGGCGTAATCAGCGACAAAGAGACTGGTGGACTTGAGGTCAAGTTCGGTTCTGCAAAGGCGCTTACGGAACTTGCCGAACTTACCGGGCGAGGCGAGGGCTTTGGTGCGGAGATTGGTCTCGGCTCCAAGCGTCTCTGCGAAAAGTATGGCAAGCCCGAATTGTCAATGGCGGTCAAAGGCCAAGAATTCCCAGCCTATGACGCACGCGGCATTCAGGGCATGGGCCTGACTTATGCCACCTCCAACCGGGGTGCCTGCCACTTGCGCGGCTATACGGTGTCGTCGGAAATTTTCGGTATTCCAGAAAAAACCGAACCGACCGAGTCGGACGGCAAAGCCGGGCTGGTGAAAGCTTTTCAGGATGCAACCGGCGCAGTCGATTCTTCTGGCCTTTGCCTTTTTACTACCTTTGCCTGGACTCTCGACGACATCGCGCCGCAAATAGACGCGGCGTGCGAGGGCGATTGGACGCCAGAGCGTCTCGTTGAGGTAGGGGAGCGAGTGTGGAATCTGGAGCGTATGTATAATCTCCAAGCAGGCTTTACCGGCGCAGACGACACGCTTCCCAAAAGGCTACTGAAGGATGCCGCCAAGACTGGACCGGCAGAAGGCAAGGTCAATGACCTCGGCAAGATGCTGCCGGAGTATTATGAAGTACGCGGCTGGACTTCCGACGGCGTACCGTCCAACGAAACACTCGAGCGCATCGCGCTCTGATTGTGACTTTCGAGCTTTCCGCCGGTGGCCATAAGACGCCGCCGGCGGAAAAACCGATCAAACTGAGAATCATTCAGCCGAGGGGAAAGCCATGAAACACGTAATCGTGGGGGCCGGCCCAGCTGGCGTAATCGCCGCTGAAACATTGCGCCGGGGTGATTCGAGTGCGGAAATTCAAATTATTGGCGGCGAACCCGAGCCCCCCTATTCACGCATGGCTATCCCCTATCTCCTGGAAGGCGACATCGACGAGAACGGAACCTATCTGCGTAAGACCGGAGACCATTACGATTTACTAAAGATCGAATACTCCCATGGCTCTGTGGAATCGGTTTCACCAGCCGACAACTCGCTCACCCTCCAAAGTGGCGATGAAATCGCCTATGACCGTTTACTGATTGCATCAGGTGCACGGCCATTAAAGCCAACAGTCCCGGGCATGGATATGGCAGGGGTACATAATTGTTGGACGCTGTCGGATGCCCGCGAGATCGCCAAACTCGCCACTGAGGGATCCAACGTGGTGCTGATCGGAGCTGGCTTCATCGGCTGCATCATTCTCGAATCCCTCCTAAAACTTGCTGGCAAACTCAGCGTCATCGAGATGGAAGACCGAATGGTCTCACGCATGATGGATGATATGGCTGGCGGCATGCTCAAACGCTGGTGCGAAAGCAAAAACGTCGAGGTGATGACCTCGAGCCGGGTCAGCGCTATTGAGGCAGATTCAAACGGCCCAGGCGACAAAGCCGTGGTGCTTGGGGATGGGCGAAAGCTCAACGCCCATCTGGTTGTCCTTGCGGTTGGCGTCGCACCTAATATGGAATTTCTTGACGGGAGCGGTGTCGCCACTGATGACGGCATCCTGGTTGACGACCACCTAGCAACCAATATCAAAAACATTTACGCCGCGGGCGACGTAGCCCAGGGACCAGATTTCTCAACGGGCAGCCAAATGGTTCATGCCATCCAGCCAACAGCAGTTGAACATGGCCGCATCGCAGCGCTCAATATGCTCGGCCAAAGCCCAATCTATAAGGGCAGCCTGATTATGAACGTGCTCGCCACTGCAGGTTTGGTATCAAGTTCCTTTGGCAAGTGGGACGGAGTGGCCGGCGGCGACAGCAGCGCTGCAACGGACGATGAGAATTTTAAATACCTTTGCCTACAATTTGAGGACGACCACTTGATCGGCGCGCTTGGCATCGGCATGACTGAACATATCGGCGTGATGCGTGGCTTAATTACCAACCGTACGCCACTCGGCGAGTGGAAAGATAAGCTCCTTGCCAGCCCCAACCGCGTCATGGAGGCCTACGTCGCTCACAGCCAAATCTAATACGACCGCCGAATTCGCAGCATGAAGATCACGGTCAAACTCTACGCGCAGCTCGGCATTTACCTACCCCCCGGTACCAAGGACAACCAGCTTGACATGGAAGTTGAAGAAGGCGCCACCGTAGCCGCCGTCTTCACAAAATTCAGTGTGCCACCAGAGAGCTGTCACCTTGTTCTAGTGAACGGCGCGTTTGTTCCTCCCGGAAAGCGCGAAAGCCATTTGCTGAAAGAGCACGATGCACTTGCCGCTTGGCCCCCCATCGCCGGTGGGTCCTGATCATGAGCAAGACCGTCGCTTTCGAAAAAGAAATGGCTATTACTCACCGCGATTTCGTCCGACTTCTAGCACGCGCCGTCGGGCATAAGAACTTCCAGTTGGTAGACGGCAAGATTTCAATTACCGAAGGCCCGCGCAAGATGGAAATTACCCTTTCAAAAGAATCAGAGCGTCGCATTGCGTTGGTGGCGCTACCGGTCACATTTGTCCGTTTTGACTTCACCGGCTTTGAAGATGCTCAGGCAGAAATGAAACGCATCGATCTGCAATTTCAGCGCGGCGGTGGCTAAGAGTTAGTTGATCGGGGTCTGCCTCTTGCCCTTCTCTCATGCTAGTAAAGCCGCATGACAGATTTCGGCGATGCATTTTTGACCGCCTTCGCGCTGGTCGCAAACCTGGACGGGGGCCTGTCCGAGGTTGTGGCTCTTTCCCTGAAGGTGAGCCTCAGCGCAGTGATTATCGCCAGCATTATCGGCCTTCCAATCGGCGCAGCGCTGGCGCTTTATCGTTTTCCAGGGCGCAGCTTTCTGGTCGTTGTGGTGAACTCCTTTATGGGACTGCCGCCAGTGGTGATCGGGTTGATCGTCTATCTTCTCTTGTCCCGCGCCGGACCGTTTGGAGTGTTTGGCCTTTTGTTCACGCCGACAGCGATGATTATTGCCCAGGTATTGCTGATCACGCCACTCGTCGCCGCTCTCGCGCGCCAAGCAATGGAAACCCTCTGGCTGGAATATGAGGAACAATTCCACTCCCTAGGCTCTACCCCGCTCCGCTCCCTAAGCGCACTGCTCTGGGACGGTCGCTACAGTCTGATCACCGCGGTACTCGCCGGCTTCGGCCGCGCCATCGCTGAGGTTGGCGCAGTGATGATTGTTGGTGGCAATATCGACCATGTTACTCGCGTAATGACTACCTCTATTGCGCTTGAAGTAAGCAAAGGGAACCTTGCGCTCGCCCTTGGGCTTGGCATTATACTGGTGATTATCTCAGTACTCGTGAACGGCCTAGTGTTTGTACTGCGGGGCAATCAGCGGCACGGCGTGACGCCATGAAGAATGCTAACGCGCCCTCAATCCTCCCCTTGGAACTGAGAGATGTCAGCCTCGAGATTAACGGCCATCGCCTGATCAAGAATCTCTCCTGCCGCTTTGAGGCGCCGACTATTTCCATCATCGTCGGGCCCAACGGTGCCGGCAAAAGCCTGCTGCTTCGTCTCTGCCACGGCCTGCTCGCACCGAGTACTGGGGACATTAGCTGGCTTGGCGCGAACGGTCGCAATCCGTCGAATTATCAGGCGATGGTGTTTCAGCGTCCGGTCCTGCTGCGGCGCTCAGTTAGCGCCAATATCGATTTTGCATTATCTATTAGAAAGGTGCCAAAGCGCCACCGCCGTAAACTTATCGACGAAGCCCTACGCCGCGCCGGACTCAATCGATTCGCTAAGACGTCGGCCCGTGTACTCAGCTTCGGTGAGCAACAGCGCCTAGCACTCGCCCGCTCCTGGGCGCTGCGTCCACAGGTTCTCTTTCTTGATGAGCCCACCGCCAGCATCGACCCGGCTGCCACCCATGTCATAGAGGAGGTTATACTGGCAATGCGTGACCAGGGTACAAAAATTATCATGTCAACACACGATCTCGGCCAGGCACGCAGGCTGGCCGACGAGATGCTGTTCTTGCACCGCGGACGCCTGATGGAAAAATCGGATGCGCATGCGTTTTTTGCAGAGCCACAGAATGATTTCGCCCATGCCTTCCTACGGGGAGAACTGCTGTGGTGGGAGCGCCGCGAGTTGACCCCGCCCTGAATCGGAATACTAACCTTGAAGCTGATACCTAAATTTCTTTACGGATCGTTCGTCGCTGTCGCCTTATTGGTGGCACCGTCGGCACGTGCAGATTCTCCCTTCATTATTCTCGCCTCCACTAGCTCGACGCAGAATTCTGGCTTGCTTGATCATATTTTGCCGATATTCGAAAAAATTAGTGGGATCCACGTGCGCGTGCTCGCGGTCGGCACCGGGCAAGCGCTGCGACTCGCCCGCAATGGCGATGCGGACGTGCTTTTTGTGCATCATAAGCCGTCTGAGGAGAAATTCGTAGCTGACGGTTTCGGCGTGCAGCGCCATGAAGTGATGTATAACGAGTTCCTAATAATCGGCCCAGCGGAGGACCCAGCAGGAATTGCCGATATGAAAAATGCTGGCATCGCCATGACACGCATCGCTAACGCTAGAGTCCCCTTCGTTTCCCGCGGCGACGATAGCGGCACTCACAAGCGGGAACTTTTCCTCTGGCACTTGGCGGGATTAGATGCGACAGAAAATGATCCGGGTTGGTACCACGAAGCTGGCAGCGGCATGGGCGCTACCCTGAATACAGCCGCGGCGATGACAGCGTATACCCTGGTTGATTCGGGAACTTGGCTGAACTTCAACAACCGCCAAGGGCTAGCAGTTCTACTTCGCGGAGATCCGGTACTGTTCAACAACTATGGTGTGATCCTTGTGGATAAAAATAGGCATCCACATGTGAAATCCGAGCATGGGCAACGCTTTATCGATTGGCTTATATCGCCAATCGGACAAAACGTGATTGGCGCCTTTATGATCAATGGCGAGCGCGCATTTACCCCGAGCGCGTTGGGCGGTTGAACTTTGAGAGCATTTTAGTCACTGCATTGTGAAATTGTTTTACTGGCGCGCGCGTAATCCTTCAGACGATTCCTCTACCGCACTAAAAATAAGAAGTTTTCGTACCAATCTTCTCGGCCATACGGAATTATAGCTGCAGTTCATTTACGCGCTATGACGGCTCCAGCAAGGCATTTTCTATTAGCGTCCCGTCTGCCGGAAAACATCGCGCTCTCGCAGCGCGTCGTGATGATTGGTGGGTGGGACTGGGGCTCGACTAAACTACGGCGTCTTTAATGAATCTAATGAACATGACCTACCAAATTCCCTACTGGTGGGCATTTATTTGAAAATTCGGCCTTAGGAGCAGTGGTTTAACGTTGCGTAATAGTTAATCCGAGGAGCGCTAGACTCTCTCCATCACCATGGCGATTCCCTGGCCGACACCGATGCACATGGTGCAAAGAGCAAAGCGCCCGCCACTCTTCTCCAATTGCCGCAGAGCTGTAAGCACCAGGCGCGCACCACTCATGCCAAGCGGGTGGCCAAGTGCGATAGCACCTCCATTAGGATTCACATGTTCGGCATCATCCGGCAGGCCAAGGTCGCGCGTTACTCCGAGTGCCTGAACGGCGAATGCCTCATTGAGTTCGATAACGTCTATGTCGCCGATATTGAGTCCCAGCCGTTCCAACAATTTACGCGAGGCTGGCGCCGGACCCATGCCCATTATGCGCGGCGCAATGCCAGCCGTTGCTAGGCCAAGCACCCGGGCACGCGGTGTGAGGCCATTGATCTTGGCTGCTGTTTCCGACGCCAATAAGACGGCGCAAGCACCATCATTCACACCGGAGGCGTTGCCCGCCGTCACCGTGCCGCCCTCACGAAACGGTGTTGGCAGGTTAGCAAGCGCTTCAGCCGTGGTGTCGCCGCGCGGATGCTCGTCCTCATCAACCACGACGGGTTCTCCCTTGCGGCGGGGAATAGTGACGGGGGTTGTTTCGCCATCGAAAAAACCGGAATTGATAGCCGCTTGGGCGCGCAACTGACTGCGCAGCGCAAAGGCGTCCTGGTCGTCTCGCGCAATCTGATATTCCTCGGCAATGTTTTCCGCCGTCTCTGGCATGGAATCTATGCCATAGCGCGCCTTCATCAACTTATTTACGAAGCGCCAGCCCAGCGTCGTATCTTCAATTTTAGGGGTGCGCGAAAAGGCAGTCTCTGCCTTAGCCATGACGAAGGGCGCGCGTGACATACTCTCAACTCCACCGGCAACGATAAAATCCGCCTCGCCCGCCTTGATCGCCCTTGCCGCGCCACCAATCGCGTCCATGCCCGAGCCACATAAGCGGTTGATCGTCACCGCAGGGACGCACTCCGGCATGCCAGCGAGAAGCAACGCCATGCGCGCAACATTTCGGTTGTCCTCACCGGCCTGGTTAGCGCAACCAAACACGACATCGTCAACCGCCTGCCAATCCGCTTCACGGTAGCGTTCCATCAAAGTGCGGATTGGGATCGCACCAAGATCGTCCGGACGCACCGGGGAAAGGGCACCGCCATAGCGCCCAATTGGCGTTCTCACACCATCGCATATAAAGGCTTCGGTCACAGCGGTAGCTCCTTATCCACGCATCTCGTCCCGCAGCGCTTCCGTCGCCGCAGCATCGACTTTGAATTCGTCATTCAATACCACGCCGTAGGCTTCGCGCGCATACTCAACTGTGCAATAGTCATCAAGCACGTCCTCTCGGACTTGCTCCGGACTGCGCTTCAGCGGGTCGCCATAGCCACCACCGCAGGCATTGAGCACAGCAATGCAATCACCCTTCAAATTACGCAGATTATGTACCTTGGCCGGCAACTCCTCAATCTTATCTGGGGTCGCGACATTATATTTTTGTACCCGCGCTCCCGCTCCCGCACCACCGCCGAGAAAGCCCCACGGAGCATCCTCATGGCGGTCGGATTCGTGGGTTAAAAAACCGTCGGTTAGATAGCGCTGTACCTTGATCATTCCGATGCCGCCACGGTGTTCGCCTGCGCCAGGCATATCATCGTCGCGTAACTCGTAGCGGTCACAAATGAGAGGTAGGTGCATGCCAAGATCCTCAATCGGATTGTTGCGTGTATTGCGCATCAACTCCTCAATGCCGTCTGGTCCATCAGATTCAGGCCGCCCACCGTAGGACCCCTCGTTTACCTCGATGAAGACCCAGTAATTGCCTTCAGGGCGCACACCGGAATAGGCAATGGCCGAGACATCGGCCGAACAACCCGCCGTGACTTTGTCCGGAATGGCCGGCCCCAAGGCCTTTGCAATGCAATCGACCACGCGCTGAATCTGGTTGAAACGCGCCTCCGCAGCAGCAGGATATTGTGGGTTAAAGATCGAACCCAAGGGCGCGATCACCTTGATTGGCCGGAACGAGCCTTCATTTTGAGGGACATGCTCCGAGATCGTGGCAGAATCAAGTAGAATGGCGCGGAAAGCAAAATAACACGCCACCTTTGTCGAGCCCTCAAATGGCACATTGAAGGCCGTCGGCACCTGGGGCGATGAGCCCGTGAGATCAACCTCGGCAGAATCACCTTCGATGCGTACGCAAACCTTCACTGGCAGAGTCTGCTCTCGATTGCGGCCGTCATCGTCTAGATAACCCTCGGCACGGTATTCACCATCAGGGATCTCGGCGATGCGCTTACGCAACATGGCTTCAGAATATGCCATCAATTGCTGGGTTGCCGTGAAAACCGTGTCTTTGCCGTAGAGATCAAGCAGCTCGATAAAGCGCTTCGCACCGAGCTCGACGGAAGCGACCTGGGCCTCAATATCACCAAGCACCTGGTCAGGCACTCTGGTGTTGGTCTCTATGAATTGCCAGAGCGCGCAGTTCCGTTCACCACCCTCATAAAGTTTCACGCCCTTGAACAACATGCCTTCGGCGAAGACGTCGGGCACGTCGATGATTAGACCGGGGGTCGCCGCGCCGATGTCGACATGGTGTGCTGTATTAGCTGAAAAACCGACCAATTCGCCGTCATAAAAAACCGGTGCGACGGCAGCAATATCGGGCGAATGGCTAGCCCCATAATAGGGGTGATTGTGGATTACCACATCGCCTGGCTGCCATGGATCATGCAGGGTCTCGTTGATCCCACGCAAGTAAGCGGGGATCGAGCCGATATGCATCGGCGTAGAGTCCGATTCGCACAAAGTATTGCAATCAGCGTCGAACAGGCCAGCGCCAAGATCCTCCGATTCACGGATGATAGAGGAATAGGACATGCGATAAAGCACATGGCCCATCTCCTTGGCGATGGTGTGCAATGCCCCACCGATGACCTGTAGCGTAATCGGATTGACTTCTTTTCTGCTCATCTTCTTCAGTCTCCGCGACATCCCGCGTCACGCCTTATCACTGACGCGTAAATTACCGAACGCCGTGACCTCTGCAATATGATCAGGCGGAATCAGTGTGGTGGAATCATTCTGGATGATGATTGCCGGACCGGTCACCGTCTGCCCGGACAGAAGCTTGCCTCGATCATAACGTGGTGTATCAACCGTCTCACCCTCATCAAAGGTAGTCGGGCGGGTATACATCACTGCGCCTTTCGGATTGTTGCCCTTGCCGATTTTGAGCTCAGGCCAACTAAGGCGGTCAGTTGCCGCTGCCGCGATCACCCGTAATGTAATGATTTCGACGTTTTGATGCTCAAAGGCATGGCCATAGTCGCAACGATGGGCCTCATGGAAATTTTCAATCAGCACCCGCTTGATATTGTTATCGACTATTCCATCAGCAATTTCGGCGCGCAGTTCGAAACCCTGTCCCGCATAGCGGCATTCGGCAATTCGGGTAAAATTGCGCTCCTGCGAAGTGACGCCGTCTGCGGCAAGCGCCTCGCTGGCCTGTCCGACAAGCTCGTCGAGTTCCTGGTTAAGGTCATCAAGCGCGGTCTGCTCCGCTTCGCTGATACCGATCAGTACCGATCGGGTGAACTCATATTGTGTATCAGTGGCTAGCAAGCCAGTCGCCGCATTGATGCCTGGTGCCGGTGGCACGATAACGTCACGCGCCACCACCGTTTTAGCGAGTTCCACGCCATGGAGTGGCCCGGCTCCACCAAAAGCGACAAGGGAATAATCACGTGGGTCAATGCCCTTGGCAACCGAGTTGGCTCGGATTTCAAGCGCCATGTTGGAATTGACCACCCGGATGATGCCAAGCGCCGCTTCCTCGACGCTCAATCTGAGCTTTTCGCAGAGATTGTCCTCTATAGCTTTGATCGAAAGCTTGGGATCAATGGCGACACCGCCACCAAGGAATTTCTCAGCATCTAGCCGGCCAAGCACTACTTGTGCATCAGTCACGGTAGGCTCTAAGCCGCCTTTGCCATAACAGGCAGGTCCCGGGTTCGCTCCGGCCGATCGTGGACCAACATGAAATGCGCCGCCCTCATCGACGTACGCAACCGAGCCACCACCGGCGCCAATGGTCGTCAAATCGATCATGGGAGTGAGGATAGGATAGCCACCGACGTTGGTATCGCGAGGATTCATGATACGTACGCTGCCACCGGGCACGACACTGATATCTGCTGAGGTGCCACCGATATCAACAGTAATCAAATTTTCAACGGCAGATAGATCGCCCGCCCATTTACCGCCGATTACGCCACCCGCAGGCCCGGACATTAGGATAGTTACCGGCCGTTCACTCCCACCCTCGATGGTGGTCACACCGCCGTTTGATTGCATTACGCGGATCTCAGCGGTCACCCCTTCGGCACGTAACGAGTTCTTAAGATTGCCCAGATAGTAGGAGGTGCGCGGACCGATAAAGGCATTCATTGCAGCAGTGGAGAAACGCTCATATTCGCGGATCACATCGGCAACCTCGCTTGAGCAACTCACATAGGTGTCGGGAAGAATCTCCTCAACAATTTCTTTGGCGCGCTGTTCGTGAACGTTGTTGAGGAACGAAAAGATGAAGCAAATAATTACAGCATCGACGCCGCGCTCTTTAAATAGCTCCGCCGCTGCTCGGACCTGATTCTCGTCCATCGCCACCTCGACTCTGCCATCTGGAGGCATGATGCGCTCGGTAATCGGGATGCGGTTGCGTCGTTTAACTAGGGGCTTGGACTGCCACGGCACGTCGAACTGCATCGAAAAATTGTGCGGCCGCTTACCGCGTGCTAGGAGGAGAATGTCACGAAACCCACGCGTCGTCAGCATGCCAACCTCCGCGCCGTCATATTCTATCACCGCGTTGGTTGCGACTGTGGTGCCGTGCACTACCTTTTCGACATCGCTAGGGGCGACACCAGCAATATCGCAGATTTCTCGGATACCCCTTATGACGCCGACAGATTGATCCTCCGGCGTGCTCGGCACCTTGTGCACCACCACGCCGCCTGCCGCACAAGCAACCTTATCCGATTCGAGAATAAGATCGGTGAACGTGCCACCAACATCGACGCCGATCTTGGTCATAGCTCCTGCCAGTTCAGTTTTGTTGTTACCCTCACGCGTAGACGCATCATAATATCTACCCGGAAAGATTGAAATGTCGATTAGGCAGCGTCCGGCACCAGTTTGAGGGCATGTTCGATGACTTCTGGTCCCGCACCAGAGCGCGGTACGTTTTCACTTAAATAACGTCGCCAGGCACGAGCGCCGGGGCGGGCATGGAACAGGCCTAGCATATGCCGGGTGATGTGATTAAGACGGGTACCGGAGCTCAAATTGCGTTCGATGTAGGGTAGCATGGCACGGGCAATCTCGTGACGGCTCAGCGTCTGATGGGGGTCTGCAAAAATGCGCGCATCCGCCTCAGACAAGATGTAAGGATCCTCGAAGGCAGCACGACCGATCATCACACCATCAACTCTGGTTATATGCTTAATTGCTTCTTCGATGCTCCTCACCCCGCCATTAAGAACGATTTCAAGCTTCGGTAATTCTTCTTTTAGATGGTATACCCGGTCGTAGTTGAGTGGTGGTATTTCGCGATTTTGCTTTGGAGTCAGGCCCTCTAGTATCGCGATACGGGCATGAACAGCTAGGCTCGCCACACCAGCATCTGCCACTTTCTGCACGAAGTGACGAAGAAATTTGAAATTATCATGATCGTCGATGCCAATACGGCATTTGACAGTGACCGGAATATCAACCGCCTCTACCATTGCGGCAACGCAACGCGCGGCAAGCTGAGGCTCAGCCATTAGCGCAGCACCGAAGTGGCCGCTTTGCACTCGCTCACTGGGACAGCCAACATTGAAATTAATCTCGCCGTATCCAGCTGCCTCGCCATGCCGCGCTGCTATCGCCAATTCCGCCGGATCACTACCACCAAGTTGCAGTGCAACAGGATATTCCACTAGATCAAAGGCCAGCAAAAAGTCACGCTTGCCGTAACAAATCGCGGCAGCGTTGATCATCTCGCTATAGAGCAGTACATGCTGGCTGATCTGGCGCAGAAAATATCGCCCGTGCCGGTCTGTGCACTCCATCATCGGCGCTACACTCAAACGCCGGTCGGTAATTTTCATTCGCGCCATACGCAACTACGATCCAATCCTTTCTCACCATTGACAGGCGCCCAAAATCCTCTATATGTCAACGATGTAAAAGCGCTGATTTGAGCAACAGATTGCGGGCGCTATAGAAAAGCGGCTAAAGCGAGGAAGGCCGCTCAGCGATAGCTGGAGCGGATTTTTTTCTTGAACTGGACCGATATGGCCGATTCGAAGTCCATATTCGATCATACGCCTAAACTTCCGAGTACCCGCCTTGGTGAGGCTGTCTGTGCCTCGGCGCTGAGAGATATTTCGGTAAGCTTTGAATTTTTTCCACCAACAAGCAACAAGATCGCCGAGCAGTTGTGGAATGCGATCCTAAGGCTAGCACCACTTGACCCAAACTTTGTCTCCGTCACATATGGTGCTGGCGGTACGACGCGCGAGCGTACCTTCGATACCGTCGAGCGCATCATGCACGACACCGTACTCACTCCAGCTGCACATCTTACCTGCGTCGGCGATTCGCGTGGTCATGTCGACGATACAGCTAGGCGCTATTGGGATGCAGGCGTGCGTCATGTGGTAGCACTCCGCGGTGACCCACCGCAAAGCGCTGAGAAATTTGAACCCGTGAAAAACGGCTATACCCATGCTTCCGATCTCGTCGCCGGCCTGAAGCGCGTTGCCAATTTCGAAATCAGCGTCGCTGCCTATCCGGAAATTCACCCCGAGGCCGCGAACGCCGAGGCTGATCTCGACAATCTCAAGCGCAAGCTAGATGCAGGTGCGGGTCGTGCCATAACCCAGTTCTTTTTCGATGTTGATCTTTTTCTACGCTTCCGCGACCGAGCACGAGCCGCCGGTATCGAGGCCCCCATCTCCCCAGGAATCCTGCCGGTCACCAACTACGCCCGTTTGGTCAGTTTCAGCGCACGTTGCGGCACCTCGCTGCCCGATTGGCTTTCTCGCCTGTTCGATGGGCTAGACGAGGATCCAGATACACGGCGCCTGATCGCCGGCTGGATCGCTATTGAGCAATGTCGCCAGTTGACTACACACGGTGTAAAAGACATCCATTTCTATACTCTAAACCGGGCGGAATTGACACGCGCGATCTGTCACGCTCTTGGCATTCGAGACACCTCAACAACTGCAGAAGCCACGTCATGACAGAACGCGCAGAGAAACTTGAAGCATTGGCGCAGCAACGGATTGTTATTTTAGATGGTGCCATGGGCACGATGATCCAGGGACTCAACCTGGATGAGGCAGATTTCCGCAACGAGCGGCTAGCCGCCCATAATATCGAGCTCAGGGGAAATAACGATCTCTTATCGCTTACCAAGCCGGATGCCATACGCGGCATTCACGATGCTTTTCTCAATGCCGGCGCTGATATCGTGACCACCAACACCTTCAACGCGACAACCCTGTCACAGTCCGATTACGATACCACCAATCTAGTGCGTGAAATGAATGTCGCCTCGGCGCGCCTCGCCGTCGATGCCGCTCGCGCAGCCGAAACACCCGAGCGACCGCGCTTCGCGGCCGGCGCTCTCGGCCCAACAAGCAAGACAGCCTCCATTTCGCCCGACGTAGCCGACCCGGGCTTCCGTTCTGTCAGCTTCGACGACCTACGCAAGGCCTATGATGAATCGGCACGCGCCCTGATCGAGGGCGGCGTCGATCTGCTATTGCTTGAAACCGTGTTTGACACACTAAATGCCAAGGCAGCGATTTACGCCTTAGAAAAACTATTCACTGATCTCGGTCGCCGACTACCATTGATAATCTCAGGAACAATCACTGATCTTTCTGGCCGAACTCTGACCGGCCAGACCACTGAAGCGTTTTGGAATTCGGTTCGTCACGCACGACCCTTCGCGATCGGACTTAATTGCTCCTTGGGGGCTGAACATATGCGTCCCTACGTGGTGGAGCTTTCTCGCGTCGCAGAAACTCGTGTTTCAGCTTACCCCAATGCGGGACTACCCAACGAGTTCGGTGAATATGACGAAACGCCGACTCAAACCGCTGCTCTCCTGCGCGAGTGGGCCGAGAGCGGGCTGGTAAATATAATTGGCGGCTGCTGTGGTACTACGCCGGAGCATATCCTTTCCATCTCCGAAGCAGTGATGAACATCCTTCCACGGGAAATTTCCGAACGCCCCGCGCATCTTCGCCTTTGTGGGCTTGAGCCCTTGGTAGTTCGCACGTGAACGGCCTCTTCGTCAACATCGGCGAGCGCACCAACGTCGCTGGCTCAGCCAAATTCCGCAAATTGATCACCGAGGGCAATTTCGGCGCCGCCCTAGATATTGCCCGCCAACAGGTCGAGAATGGTGCTCAGATCATCGATATTAATATGGATGAAGGGCTGTTGGACTCAGAAGCTGCAATGGTCCGGTTCCTGAATCTAATTGCCGCCGAGCCAGATATCAGCCGGGTGCCAGTGATGATTGATTCATCAAAATGGTCGGTCATCGAAGCCGGCCTCAAATGCGTTCAAGGAAAGGCTATAGTCAATTCTCTTAGTCTAAAGGAAGGAGAGGCAAGTTTTCTCGAACAGGCTGAAGAGTGCCGTCGCTACGGTGCAGCGATGGTGGTGATGGCCTTCGATGAAAATGGCCAGGCAGAAACTGAAGATCAAAAGTTTGAAATTTGCCAGCGCGCCTACAAACTCCTCACTGAAAAAATCGGAATCGCGCCTGAGGATATCATCTTCGACCCCAACATCTTTGCCGTCGCGACCGGTATCGAAGAACACAACGATTATGCCCGAGCCTTTATTGCCGCAACAAAGCGTATCCGGCAAAATCTTCCAGGCGCGCACGTCTCGGGCGGCCTTTCCAACGTTTCCTTCTCATTTCGTGGTAACAACCGCGTACGCGAGGCGATGCATTCTGCCTTTCTCTACCACGCTATCCAAGCAGGTATGGATATGGGCATCGTCAATGCCGGCCAATTGACCGTCTATGAAGATATTCCTAAGGACCTCTTAGAGCGGGTCGAAGATGTGCTGTTAAACCGCCGCCCGGATGCCACCGAACGCTTGCTAGAGATTGCCGAGAGCCATCGCGGTAAAGGCGCTGCGAAAAGCACTTCCGATTTAACCTGGCGCAAGGGCAATGTGAATGCACGCCTCAGCTATGCGCTCGTGAATGGTATCGGTGACTTCGTCAACGAGGATGTCGAGGAAGCCCGACTTGAAGCTGAACGCCCACTCGACGTAATCGAGGGGCCGCTGATGGACGGCATGAACATCGTCGGTGATCTTTTTGGCGCCGGCAAAATGTTTTTGCCCCAGGTGGTCAAAAGCGCACGGGTGATGAAGAAGGCCGTCGGCATTCTCATCCCCTATATGGAGGATGATGAAAACAGCGGCAACAGCAGCTCCAAAGCTGGAAAAATTCTAATGGCAACTGTCAAGGGTGATGTGCATGACATTGGCAAGAATATCGTCGGCGTGGTGCTGCAATGTAATAATTATGAAGTGATTGACCTCGGAGTTATGGTACCGGTCACTCAGATCATAACTACGGCAAAACAGAAAAACATCGATGTTATCGGCCTCTCCGGCCTGATCACGCCGAGCCTCGACGAGATGTGTAATGTGGCGACAGAAATGGAACGTGAGGGACTAAAGACACCGCTTTTAATCGGCGGCGCAACGACTAGCCGACTGCATACGGCAGTCAAGGTGGCGCCGCGGTACCACGGAACCACTGTTCATGTGCCGGACGCATCCAAGGCAGTGGGTGTCGTAAGTGACCTTTTGTCGAACAATCGCCGGCAAGAATATGAGCAGACAATTCGTGCTAGCTACGAACGAATTCGCGAGGGGTATGCGCGCGGCCAAACACACGAAGACCGCGTAACCATTGTGGAAGCGCGGAAGAACTGCCTTGCGATCAATTGGACCAGCTACCTACCGCCTCAGCCCACATTTTTAGGCACTAAATCGTTCGACAAATTTGATTTGATAGAACTGGAACCGCTGATCGATTGGACGCCCTTCTTTCGTACATGGGATCTGGTCGGAAAATATCCGCGTATTCTTGAAGACGAGCGAATTGGCAAGGCTGCAAACGAGTTATTCACAGATGCGCGCTCTATGCTGAAGCAAATCGTCAAGGAAAAATGGCTAAGTGCGCGGGGCGTTGTTGGCTTTTGGCCAGCTAACCGGATACGGGAAGACGATGTTGCGGTTTATGTCGACGAAGGACGAGACCAGCAGTCTGCCACGTTGCATTTCCTGCGCCAGCAAATGCCTCGAAAGCCGGGCAGCGCTAACCTGTCACTAGCTGATTTCATCGCACCCAAGGAAAGTGGCCTCGCCGATCATATCGGCGCTTTTGCGGTTTCCGTGGGCGCTGAAGCAGATAGCATAGCGCAGCGCTTCGAAGAGGCACAGGACGATTACAGTGCCATCATGGTGAAAGCCCTAGCAGATCGTCTCGCTGAAGCCTTCGCTGAGCGTATGCATCAGATGGTGCGCATACAACATTGGGGCTATGCACCGAACGAGCAACTCGATAATGATCGCCTGATTGCCGAGGACTATACCGGAATCCGCCCCGCGCCAGGCTATCCCGCTTGCCCTGACCATACCGAGAAAGGCACCCTCTTTAAATTGCTCTCGGCTAAAGAAAGTGCCGGCATTGAGCTCACAGAAAGCTATGCGATGCACCCGGCAGCCTCAGTTAGCGGATTCTATTTCAGCCATCCAGAAAGCCGCTATTTCGGGCTTGGCAAAATCGAGCGTGATCAGGTCGAAGATTATGCCAAGCGCAAGGGTATTTCGACGCGGGAAGCGGAGCGCTGGCTCGCACCCAATCTCGCCTATGATCCGAATTTACAGAAAGAAAATGCGCCAGACTAGACGCCGAAAAGATATTCACTAGAGGGCGGTGGGATGTATAGAAATGCGGATTTTGCTGGCAAAAGCGCCTTTGTCACCGGCGCGGGTGGAGGCATGGGCCTCGCCACTGCATTGAGCCTGCTCGAAGCCGGTGCGGAAGTGACCCTGTTCGACCTCAAGGATGCGCCAAGGGACCTGCCAGACGGTGCGAATTATATTCAGGGTGATGTTAGCGACGAGGATGCCGTTGCCGCAGCTATCGCGGCGCGTGCAAAGATCTCTGGTCGGCTCAATTATCTCGTTAATGCCGCCGGCGTGCTATGGCTCGAGACCGATGTTTCCGCTATCGACATTGATCTTGATGTGTGGGACCAAGTGTTCAACATCAACCTCAAATCCATGGTCCATACGTCCCGCCATGCGGTGCCTTTGATGAAAAGCTCTGGCGGCGGCGCGATGGTACATTTCTCAACAATTCAATGTCTGCGTGGCGACGGTCACCCGCAGGATGCGTATCAGGCCTCCAAAGCAGGAATTTTGGCACTTTCCAAATCTCTCGCCATCCAGCTCGCCAACGACAAAATTCGCTCAAACGTGATCCTCCCCGGCCCAACACTCTCACCCATGCAGCAGCGCTGGTACGACAACCCTGCGATGGGCCAGACTATCGCCGATCACGTACCTTTGAAGCGTCTCGCAACGCCTGAAGATATGGCAAATGCCTGCCTCTTTTTACTTTCAGATTCAGCATCCTTCATCACCGGCACCGAATTGGTCGTTGATGGCGGCCTAACGGCTATGCCTTAGGGCGCTTGCGGAGCAGGATGGACGTGGCGTCAATGTCTACGTCAAATGCCCTACATTGTCTTCCAGGCGATATGAACCTTGTGCAACCTTTTTTCATCGCTTGTGTGGGCTTTTCTACCAACATCTGGAAAATGCTGGAACACGGCTTGTACCATCGGGCAGAGGGCGCATAATCTTGGCTATTAATGATGGAGGCCGCCATGGCGAACTACAATATCGCGCTCATCCCTGGAGACGGCATCGGCAAGGAAGTTTGCCCCGAGGCCGTGAAAGTATTGGAGAAGGTTGGCGGCCAGTTCGGCATTTCTTTCAGTTGGCGAGAATTCGATTGGTCTTGCGAAACATATGCTAATACTGGACGCATGATGCCGGAGGACGGCATCGAGCAACTTCGCCCATTCGACGCCATCTTCCTCGGCGCAGTGGGCTATCCTGGTGTAGCCGACCACGTCTCACTGTGGGGACTTCTCATCCCAATCCGCCGCGCCTTCCAACAATACGTCAATCTCCGCCCAATCAAACTGATGGAGGGTGTTACCACGCCACTCGCCGGACGCACCGCTCACGAGATCGACTTCGTGATTGTACGCGAGAACAATGAGGGTGAATATTCCGAGATGGGCGGACGCATCTATGCCGGTAGCGAGCGTGAGATGGTAGTGCAAGAAAGTGTGTTTACCCGAGAGGGGGTCGATAAGGTTCTGCGCTTCGCCTTCGAACAAGCTGAGAAGCGCCGGGGGCACGTCACCTCGGCAACTAAGTCCAACGGCATTATCCATACAATGCCCTACTGGGACGAACGCTTTGCTGCGATGAAAGCAAATTTTTCCACCATTGAGACCAGCCAGTTTCATATTGACATTCTTTCTGCCCATTTCGTTCAACACCCTGACTGGTTCGATGTGGTGGTGGGCAGTAATCTGTTTGGTGATATCCTATCCGACCTCGGTGCCGCCGTGGCTGGTGGCATGGGTCTCGCGCCCGCCGCCAATATCAATCCAGAGATGGAACACCCGTCCATGTTCGAGCCGGTGCACGGCTCAGCACCAGATATCGCTGGCAAAAGCATCGCGAATCCTATCGCGCAGATCTGGACTGGTGCAATGATGCTTGACCATCTCGGCCATGCGGATGCCGGGAAAGCAATAACCAACGCGATTGAAAAGGTCCTCGCTGCCGGCGACGGCCTTACCGCCGATCTTGGTGGCAAGGCGAGCACCCAGGAGCTTGGCACAATTATAGTTGGGGCCCTCTAAGTACCTGCCATGGATCCGCGCCGCAACAGTCACTGGCTCAAAGAAGCAATCGCCCCGGACGAAAACGATTGCCCGTCGCTTGGCGGCGATGATAGCGCCGATATTTGTATTGTCGGCGGTGGCTTTACAGGCCTCTGGACCGCTATTCAGCTCAAACAGCAGGATTCCTCCCTCAAAGTAGCACTCATCGAGAAGGACGTCTGCGGTGCAGGTGCAAGTGGGCGCAATGGTGGTTTCGTATTAAGCTGGTGGGCCAAATTCCTGTCACTCGAAAAAATATGCGGTGGTGAGGAAGCAGTGCGCCTAGCCAAAGCCTCTGCTGACTCTGTCGACGCCATCGGTGAGTTCTGCCACCAGCAAGGCATTGATGCCCATTATCGACGCGATGGCTGGCTCTGGGCTGCAACCGGCGAGCAGCAGATTGACTCTTGGGACGGCACTATGAATGCCGTAGGGCGCTATCAGCAATATCCTTTCAAGCGCTGGCAACCCGAGGAAGTTTCCGCACGCTCGGGATCCGGTAAGCATCTTGCGGGAATTTTCGAGCCAACCGCTGCCAGTGTGCAGCCTGCGGAATTAGCGCGCGGATTGCGAAGGGTGGCGCTAGAACGCGGTGTACGCATTTTCGAACATACACCTATGACAAAGTTAAAGGACGGAGTAAAGCCCGTCGTTGTCACGTCGCATGGCACCATTCGCGCTAACAAAGTGGTTCTCGCGATCAATGCTTGGAGCATCCGTTTCATGCCTATCCGCCGTGCCATTGTTGTGGTATCGAGCGATATCGTCATTACCGGTGCCATGCCAGAACGCCTGGAGGAAATTGGCTGGCGCAATGGCATGACCATTTCTGACGGTCGAATGCTAGTACATTATTACCGCACCACCCGCGACGGTCGCATTGCCTTTGGCAAAGGCGGCATGCATGGCAATTTACCTTACGGTGGGCATGTCGGTACGAAACTGGACGGCCCCTCACCGCTCGCCGACGATGTCACTAAATGGCTGAACTGGACCTACCCCAAATTGCGAGGAGTGCGTGCGGCCGACAGTTGGCGAGGGCCAATCGACCGCTCCAAATCGGGTCTGCCCTATTTTGGAGCTCTCGAAGGTCGGCCAAACGTGCTATACGGCGTCGGCTATTCAGGAAATGGTGTCGGTCCGTGCCATGTTGGCGGCAGGATTCTCGCCTCCCTCGCTCTGGAAAAGCAAGACGAATGGTCGGAATGCGGCCTGGTGCGACCGTTGGGGCGTGATTTTCCGCCCGAGCCAATCCGGTATTTCGGTGGAAAACTGGTACGAAGCGCCATCGCCCGTAGTGATGCAGCAGCGGATGCCGGCCGCGCACCAGGCCCCCTCACCCACTACCTAGCCAGCTTTGCGCCCGCAGGCCTTTCCCCATTTAAGGGCCAAAAGACATAAACGAAAATCGTTTTAAATTGTTACTGAAAAAGTTGTTTTCGTCATTTTCTTTAATTGAATCTAACTATCTGTCAATTTTTGCGTTATATTTCACCGTATTCGTTTTCTGATGTTCCCCGAGTGAGGAAAGCAAGATGGCCCTGCTGAAAATGGAAGAGTGGTACGACCTGGCACGCGAAACCAATTGGACACCGAGCTATGCCAGCGAAGAGGAACTCTATCCAGAAACCATGTCGGAAGATTTTGGTATTCCGTTAAATGTTTGGGAAACGTTCGACGAGCCTTATAAAGTCTCGTACCGAGACTATGTGCGCGCCCAACGTGACAAGGATGTGGCAGCTTATTCGGTGAAGGCCGCGCTAGCGCGGGCCGAATTCTTCAAGAATGCCTCACCCCATTGGAAAGCATTGCTGGCACTCCATTTCAGCGCTGTGTGCTGGGCTGAATTTCATTCGGCATCTTGCTTTGGGCGAATGACCCGATTCGGTCGCGCGCCGGGTATGCGTAACATGGCGACTTTCGGCACCCTCGATGAAATTCGCCATGGTCAAATCCAAATCTATTTCGCCTATGAGTTCCTAAAGCATGACGCCGTGTTTGACTGGTGTCACAAATCATCAAAGACAGAGAATTGGATCATCATTAGCCTGCGTCACGCGCTCGACGACATAGCCCACACTCGCGATGGAACAACCGCTGGAGTGATGCTTAATATGGGCCTGGAGCAATCTTTCACCAATCTTCAATTTGTTGCGCTTTCCGCAGACGCCGCCAAATGTGGTGATCACAGCTTCGCCACAATGTTGCAAAGCATCCAGACCGATGAAGCGCGGCACGCCCAAATCGGCGAGCCTTTGGTGCGCATACTTTGCGAAAACGGGCGCAAGAAGGAAGCCCAGCAGATGGTCGATATTTCCTTCTGGCGCATGTGGAAACAATTCTCAGCGCTGAGCGGCATAGGTATGGATTATTACACCCCGCTGGAGCACCGCGAGAATTCGCTCAAGGAATTCATGGAGGAGTGGGTCATCGGTCAATTTGGCCGTACCGTCGAAGCCATGGGCCTTGCTCTGCCATGGTATTGGGATTATCTCAAACACGATATTGCAACCTTCCATCATGCACAGCAGATAGGTGTTTATGTTTACCGAGCAACCCAGTGGTGGCGGCCAATCGCCAGTGTCTCGCCGGCAGAACGCGAATGGCTAGAAGAAAAATATCCTGGCTGGAATGACACTTTCGGGAAATGCTGGGATGTGGTCACGGAAAATATTCGCAATGGCCATTACGACAAGACGGTACCCGCCCCACCGCCCTTAATTTGCAATATGTGCCACCTGGAAGTGTCGGGTGTCGCCGGCGGTGAATGGCAGCCGGTCGACTACCATGTCGACCTCGACGGTCGTCGCTATCACTTCTGCTGCGAACCGTGCAAATGGATCTTTGAGTTGGAGCCAGCGCGCTACAAAGGGCACCGCAGCATCATTGATCGCGCCTTCGACGGCACGATCGGCCCAGAATTAGACGATTTTCTTAATTACATGGGGCAAAGCGAACCTGAGCGCGGCGTGTGCGGTTACGACTATCAATGGATTGACGGTTACGACACACCGGTAGCGGCGGAGTAGACGCCATGGCAGAATTTCCCATCGCGTGCAATTTGCAAGGCGACTATGGCTTTAAAGTCATAGTCGTCGACGAAGATGACACAATTGCCGACGTTATCCAAAAAACTAGCGATCAATTGGTAGGCGTTCTGGTCGCGCCCTTTCCTCCTGACACGGTCCTGAAGGCAAGAATTCACGGCGCCGAAGAACCGCTTGACGACGACGTAACTCTTAAAGGCGCCAACATCTTACAAATGGCCGCGCTCGACATATACGCAGAAGGGTAAGTCATGAGTGACACCGCCACCCAAGCAAGATTTGTCGGACCCGTAATGCGAGCTGGCGAAATCGGCGAAGCAGTGATTGAAGCAATTCACGAAGACAATACGGACCGTAAGATCGAAGTTGAGGAACACGAATCCTATTTCCGGGTGAAAGTCGAAGGCGAGTGCCTGCTTACCATGGCAACCGTGAGCAATATCCTAGGACGCGAAGTTCTGGTCAGTGATATAGAGATGAACATGCCCTCCTTCGAGGGTTTCATCCGGGTTGAAACCGAGAAAATGCTCTTCCTCTCTAAATGACCGCGAATAGCTAAGGGAGAATTCAATCAATGGCCGTCAATGTCCAAGGCATGAAAACCTGGAGCAAGCTAGCGAAGAACAAACGCCGGCCGAGCGAATACGAAATTGTTACCACTAATCTTCAAACCCGCAACCGCCATCGCGACCAAGCCTATGAATTGTCGCCGGCTCCTGATCTGGCGATGAACGAGTGGTACCGCAAAAATGTTTTCGATAGCCCGCTCCAACATGAGGATTGGGAAGAGTTCCGCGATCCAGACCAACTTATCTACCGCGTCTATACCCGCACCCAGGACGTTCAAGAGAGTTATGTTGACGGGTTACTCGACGATCACAACGAGATCGACCACGACGCGGGCCTGAAACCGGAATGGCTCGATGTGCTCGAGCATCTTTATACGCCCAGGCGCTATTTACAGACAGCACTGCAGATGGGCGCAGCCTACCTCCTACAGATCGTACCGGCGAGTACACTGACCGCAGCCGCGGGCTTTCAGGAAGGTGATGAGTTTCGCTGGTTACAACGCATCGCCTATCGTACCCGCGAGCTACAAACGGCGCATCCCGAGCGTGGCTTTGCAATCAAGGAGCGCGAGCGTTGGGAAAAGCACGAAGCGCTGCAAGGCCTCCGCGAGCTGATGGAACTGATGCTCGCAACCTATGACTGGGGCGAAGCATTCACTGCACTCAATTTGGTCGCAAAACCAGCTGCCGACGAGACCATGCGCGAGCTTGGCTCTACCGCAAGGCATTACGATGATCATTTGCTCGCCGCACTCGTCGACAATCAAATGCGTGATTGCGATCGCTCGCGCCGCTGGAGTAGCGCGCTGGTAGAATTCTGCGCCGGCCACGGCGATAACAAATCCGTGATCCAAGGGTGGATCGACAAATGGATGCCATTGGCAGAGAAAGCTATCATAACCTATTGCGCGGCCCTTCCCGAAAGCGAAGGTGTCGCCGATACAGCAATCGAACGTCTACACGCCTATCATCGCAGCTTATCGATATCGGCTTAAGGCTAAAATCCGAAGATTCGGATTGATCAAGGAGCATAACGGCGATGGCCAAGGACTATCTATTCCCTACCGGTGAAGATTGGAATTGGAGCGAGGCAACGCCTTTCGCTCATTGCGTTGGTATCGGCGACCAAGTGTTTATCAGCGGTCAACAGACTTTAGACTCTGAGGGCAATGTTCTCGGCGCCGGAGACATCGGCGCGCAAACGCGTAATGTGTTTGAGAATATGAAAAGCCGTCTCGAGAAGATGGGACTGGGCCTCGCAGACCTTGTTCGCCTCAATACCTATTATGTTTTTGACGGTGCCGACGAAGATGCGACCAAATATTGGGAAGACATGACTAGAGTGCGCCTTGAATATTTTCCCGACCCCGGACCGGCAGCAACAGCGGTGCGCATCAAGGGCATGCCTTATGCAGAACAACTGATCCAAATCGAAGGCATAGCGCTGCGTGGTGCTTCACGCGACAACCGCAAACGCATCATGCCGAGCGGCAGTTGGGATTGGAGTATTTCCGTGCCTTTGTCACAGGGTTGGCGAGTTGGCGAACGAGTTTTCGTTGGCGGCCAGATATCAGCTGATGAAAAGGGTAAATCTGTTCATGTTGGCGATCTCGATGCGCAGACTCGCAATATTTTTAAATATGTCGGCAATGTTCTATCTGACGCCGGTGGGTCATTCGATGACGTTACACATGTCAAGGTATGCTTTAAACATGACAGCTATCTGCCCACCGGTCAGTCATACGCCGATAGAATTATGGAAGTGGCAACAGAATTTGTCTCCGATAAGAACGCTGTATTGACCGCATTCGGCGTCGACTTACTCTATCCCGGGCTCGATCTTGAAATCGACGCTATGGCCATCATTGGCCCGGGGCGGAAACGCCTAGCCAAATCCCTAGAAGGCGGCAGCTATCAGCCAAACGACTACAGCGATGGCGTCAGTGCCTCTGGAGAAATATTTGTGGGCGGTCAAGTCGCACTAGAAGATAACGGTGCAGTACTTGAGCCTGGAAACCCTGGCGAACAGGCGCGCATCGTTTTTGAGCGGCTTGCGTCGGTGCTCGCAGCCGACGGCGCGACACTCGATGATGTGGTCAAACTCAACATCTTTTTCGTTGCCGAAGACAACCAGACAGCAGAGACTTTCAACGCCATGTCCGCTGCCTGGACCAACATTGCGCCTGATGCTCATCCTGCAATGACACCCGTCCGTGTACATGAATTGGCACGAGATGGATTACTTGTCCAGGCTGACTGCATAGCGTTGAAATAGGCGAAAGTGAGGCACGGTGCCCTAAATAATGGAGAGGGTAACCATGATCAGCAATCCTGTACCGTGGCCGAACGGCAATAAGGTTGCCTGCGCCATAACCTTCGATATCGATACGGACAGCATTCTCCATCTTGAACACGGTGACAATGCCCCAACCATGATGTCGACCATGACTTGGCTGAAATATGACGTCGTCGCTATCCCGCGTATTCTCGACATGTACAAACGCTTGGAGATTAAGCAGACCTTCTTCTACCCAGCTTGGTGCATGGAACGTTATCCACATCTTGTCGACGCGATCCTAGAAGGCGGCCATGAAATTGCGGCCCATGGCTATCTCCACGAGAACCCCAATAAGCTGAGCCCGGAGGACGAACTTTACTGGTTTGAACGCCAAATCGATGTGATTGAGAGAATGACCGGAAAAAAGCCACGTGGATGGCGAGCACCACTCTATAATTTTTCGAAATATTCGCTCGATTACATGATCGAGAAAGGCTTCACCTATGATGCGAGCCTGATGGGCGACGATATTCCCTATTTGCTGAAGACCAAGGCCGGACAGGTCATTGAGTTGCCAAGCCATTGGGGTATGGACGATTGGCCACACTACACACATGCACCAGATATGCATTACATGATGCCAATTAAATCACCAGATGAGGCGATGAACGTCTTTATGTCGGAATTCGAGGCGATGTATAAATATGGTGGACTGTGGGTGACAGTGTGGCATCCCTTCGTCTCAGGCCGCCTCGCACGCTGCGATCGTGTCGCCAAGATGATAGAAGATATGCAGAACCGAGGTGGCGTATGGTTCGCTACCATGGAAGAAATTGCCAATCATGTGCAAGCCTGCATCAATAACGGCTCTTGGACCCCGCGAGTAGATGATTTGCCCTATTACGACGGGCCGATTCCAGAACTGAAGGACTGCAATTTGGCCTAGCCAGCTTGCGACACAACGAGAATAATTGGTTGCGCCAATCAACCTGTAGGTTCAAATCAGGGGCACGCAACAACTTTCAACCTAGAGCTGCGGCGCACCCCATTTATATATTCGCATACCGATCATGGTCTCAACAGCGGCAACCTTTTCATTGCCGTAGCAATGTTGTTCGAGAAACTCCTGGAGTTCGACTGGCGTCTCCGTCCAGGTTTCGACCATTAGGTCGAACTTGCCTCCCACCACGCTGACCCATATAGCCTCTGGAATTTTTGAAAATTCGCGCGCGAGCTCGTCCGGGCTGGCCCCGGACGATACAGTTATACCAAGCATTGCCCAACTCATATAGCCAGCCTGGACCGGATCAATTACAGCAATGAAACGAAGATGCTCATGCTCTTCAAGATGTGCGACACGGCTTCTGACCGCACTTTCTGATACCTTCAGTTCGCGTGCGATCGATGAGAAAGAACGTCGGCCATCTTCTTGCAGGAGAGCCAATACGCGTCGGCTTAACTCATCAAGGCTTTGTTGCGTGGCACGCGGCACCATTGCCGCCTGTGGATCGCGGCTCTGTCTTTTGCTCCCTAATTTTCCCGAGCGTTTCGCCGTCCTCACACTATCGCCCCCATCGTTTTAAATCCTCCAGAACGATACAATAAACGGCTGCGAAATAAAGCGTATTTGCCTGCACGGCCGAATTCAATCTGTGCTGTGCCAACAAACTTTCTGATAGCGCAACAATGCAATTGTAATGATGGGCCAGCTTAGCCAAAATCGTGCCACGGTGATGATTGCAGGAATATAGGAGGGGCACTATGCGCTTTTCTGACAACGGCTATTATATTGAGCGCTATATAAAATGTGACAATTGCGGTGTCCTTCTTTATGAGGACGGCATCAAAGGCGAGATCAAGGGAGAACCCAAGCAATTCTGCTCGGACTGGTGTCAGCAGTGGGCTTCAGCACGCGCTGCCGGTATCGATGAGCCGCGCATCCCATTACCCCGCGATGGCATTCACAAGACCTGACGATTGATCAATGAGTAAGGATGTTAGCATCGACGTCGGCGGGACCTTCACCGACTTCGTCGCTTATGACCGTGAGACACGTAATCTTTCGGTATGGAAAACTCTGTCGACACCGCACGACCCTGGCGAAGGTATTGTGCGCGGCCTTGAGGATGCCGGCCCGGCAGGTGAAATTGAGCACCTCCGCTTCGGAACCACCATTGCTACCAATGCAGTTCTGGAGCGCAAAGGTGCAACAGTCGCCTATATTGCGACCAAAGGTTTTCGCGACGTGCCTTTTATCCAGCGCGGTAAACGGCAGAGCCATTACGATATTACCTGGATCAAATCTAAGCCACTGATGAAGCGCCGCCACGCGTTTGAGGTGGCCGGGCGCATCACCTCACGCGGCGAGGAATATATTCCGCTCGACGAGGCTGGCGCACGTAAAGTGGCGGAACGTATCGCGGCGGACCCGCGCATCGAAGCTATCGCCGTCTGCCTTCTCTTTTCTTATGTTAAGCCAGTGCACGAGCGTCGGGTGAAGGAGATTTTCGCCGAGATCTGCCCCAATAAGCCAGTCTCCATCTCCTATGATGTCCTGCCTAAATGGAAGGAACATGAGCGCTCCTCTACGACCTTGGCAGACGCTTATATCAAGCCATTGGTAAGTGGCCATCTGGAAAACCTCAACACGCGCTTTGCTGAGCGGGGGGTCAACAAGCGTATTGCAGCCATCAAATCAAACGGTGGTGAGATGAGCCTTGAGGCCGCCGCAGAGGCGCCAATCCAAATGACCCTTTCCGGCCCCACTGGCGGCGTCGTTGGCGCCAAACAGATTGCGCGCCTCGCCGGCGTTGATCACCTCGTCACCCTCGACATGGGCGGAACTTCGACTGACGTTTCCACTGTGGTCGACGGGCGAGAAAGTTTTACCACCAGTTTCGAGATCGAGTTTGGGGTGCCGATCCAAATTCCTATGATCGATATACGCACCATGGGTGCAGGTGGCGGCTCCCTTGCCTGGATTGATAAGGGCGGCATGCTGCGCGTCGGACCGGAAAGCGCTGGCGCCGCACCAGGCCCGGCTTGCTACGGCCAGGGCGGCACGCGGGCCACCGTGACGGACGCAAATGTCATATTGGGACGCATCAATCCTGAGAATTTTCTAGGCGGCCAAATGGCGCTCAACGTCGACGCGGCGGAGAAGGCGGTTACTAAGGTCGCCGACGAGATCGGCAAATCACCGCAGGAGGCCGCACTCGGCATCGTGCAAATCGCCAACAACAATATGATAGGCGCACTGCGCTCAGTGCTCACCGAACGCGGATTGGACCCGCGAGATTTTACACTTTTGGCCTTTGGTGGCGCTGGACCGGTACATATTTCCGACTTAATGCCACTCGCCAATATCCCATCCGGCATCGTACCAAACTATCCGGGACAGTTTTCTGCCTTCGGTTTCACAATGACAGATGCCCGCATCGACGTGGAGCGCACCGCACCGATGACATCAAAAGCGTTCCGCCGCGAGCATGCCAACGATGTGATGAATGACCTCGTGCGCGAATCAACGCAGGCATTAGCCGATCAGGGATACACTGCAGCCATCGAAATACACCGTTCCCTTGAGATGCGCTATTTCGGCCAGAATCACGAGCTTGAGGTATCAATTAATTTTGAATGCTTCGACGATGATACTATCACCTCAATCTGGCAAAGTTTTCACGCAGCTCACAAGGCGCGCTATAATTTCGATATCCCTGGTGAAACCATCGAGCTAATCAGCATCAAGGTTACGGCGATCTCGGCAACTGAGCGTATCGCCCTACCAGAACTGCCGCCGGCTTCGGGCAAGCCTGAGCCGATCGCTCAGCGACCGGTTGTTTTTGATGATGGCGAACACAACGCTGCCATCTACAACCGCACCCAGCTTCTTGCCGGCCACCACCTAGCAGGTCCAGCGTTGATTGAGGAGCCAGCATCGATCACCGTTATCCGACCCGGCCAAGATGTTAGGGTCGATACATATGGTAATTTGCTGCTTGGAGAGATCGCCGCACGATAGGCTGGCATCACCGTATCGAGGGAAAGGAAACCATCATGGACATGGTTACGATGAACATCATCGATTCCGCCATGGTCGCTATCTGCCGGGAAATGGGTGTGAATGTGCAGAAGACCGCCTATTCAACCATATTCAGCGAAGCTGAGGATTTCACGTGCGCGCTAGCCAATCCGGAAGGTGAAATGATCTCGGTAGCCGAGTTTTGCCCAGCTCAAATAGGCGGCGTACCGCTTCTGGTACGCTCAATGGTTAAGGAAATTCCGGAAATCGAGCCCGGCGATGTAATTATCCACAATGATCCCTATCGGGGTGGCTTGCACACGCCGGAGCACACCATGTTCAAACCAATCTTTGTCAGCGATGAACTGATGGGTTTCGCCGTCTCGATCGGTCATTTCGTCGAGGTCGGTGGTATGGTACCGGGCGGCTTCCCCGGCGAGGCAACGGAGATTTTTCATGAGGGCCTGCGCGTGCCGCCGGTCAAGCTCGTCAAGCGTGGTGTGGATGTGCCCGAGGTATGGAAACTTCTTCTTTCCAACGTGCGCACACCCCGCGGTAATTATGGCGACCTCCGCGCACTGATTAGCGCCGTCGACATGGGTGAGAAACGCATGGTCGAACTTATCGAAAAATACGGCAAGGACGTGTTTCGCCAGACCGTCAGTGACCTTATGGACTACTCTGAAAGCCGCATGCGTGCTGAGATCTCCTCGTTTGCCGACGGCCGCTATACTTTTGAGGACTGCCTGGAAGACGACGGAATTGAGGCCAAGGAATATTGGATTCGCGTTGCTGTCAATGTGCAAGGTGATGAGGTGGTAATTGATTACACCGGCTCCTCACCGCAGGCTAAGGGACCGATCAATGCTACCCTTGGCGTTGCCTGGTCGGCCTCCTACAACGCTATGCTGCACCTCACCGACCAGACCATCCCAAAGAATTCAGGCTGCTTCCGTCCTATTCGCGTCATTTCGCCTGCTGGCACAGTGATGAACGTCAACTATCCTGGCTCGGAGGTAGGTGGCAACACCGAGACCCATCCGCTGATCGTCGCCTGCATCTTCGGCGCCATGTCGGAGTGCGCGCCTCACCGAGTGATGGCCTCGGAAGGCACAACTCATGGTTGTTTCGTCTTCGGCGGCTATGACGAGGAAAACGACGAACCATTTGGCGCTTTTGACTTCACCTATGTCGGCTATGGCGGACGCGAGTTCGCAGATGGGAACGACGCCACCGATTCGATCAATGGCAATTGTGCAAACACGCCAACCGAGGTGTTCGAGACTCGCTATCCCTGGATCGTCGAAGAATATGCACTCCGCCAGGATTCAGGTGGCGCGGGTGAACATCGCGGCGGCTTGAGTATCTCCAAGACCATGCTCTGCACCGGGGACGTAATGATCAGTCAGATGACCAACAAACATCTGCGTACCTCCTGGGGCCTCAAGGGTGGAAAGCGGGCAATCCCCGGCGCTACGCTCTACCAGGCCAAGAGTGCGAACGATTGGCAGACTATTAAGGAAGCCTTCGGCAAGGTTTCCTCAAGTAAATATTCAAACGTCCCCATCGCTCCCGACGAGCGCGTCTCGGTCAAGGCCCCGGGCGGCGGGGGCTTCGGCGACCCAGCCAAGCGCGACAAAGCAGCCATCGTTGAGGACGTACTTGAAGGCTATGTCAGTCGAGAAAAAGCCATGGAGGATTACGGATTCGAGGAAAGCTGGATCTCCAAATACGCTCCCGACGACTCTGTAGAGGCGGCCGAGTAACTAGGAAATCGAATATGTAGTTGCCAAGTCCACTTGGCTTTTTTTAAATTTTTATACTGCTCAATCCTGAACACAAAACCACGGTGATCAAGCAGCAATTGGCCGGACAATTCAGTCTGATGGGGTTAGCGTTCTTAGATGAAACTATCGAGAGCCTCGAGG
>MDTE01136492.1_pt1 | contig 37366 bp, 27 predicted proteins | sample 811231 | NCBI WGS metagenome assembly MDTE01 (sample SAMN05326651, study PRJNA326480) | marine metagenome | isolation source: seawater | place: Indian Ocean: Red Sea | collected 2010 | reverse complement strand
TTGCACAAGTTGAACTAAAAACAATTGGAATCTTGAAAGGAAATATTTTTTTTTCTTCTCTTAATTTATTTTGATCAACTAAAACTTCTAATATAGATAAAGTATTTCCTAAATTATTTCTATAGTATTTTGAGGGATTTTCTAAAGATTCTCCAATATTTGAAAAAGCTGCAAAATGAATAATTGCATGTATGCATTTACCTCCTAATTTAGGATGATTTCCCAAAAGTATTTTTTTTAATAGTTGTTTATCTCCAGCTTCCCCTATAATCAAGGGTACTTTTAAAATATCTTCTATTATTGCTTTATTTCCATGCGATAAATTATCTAAAACTATTGGGAAATATCCTTTATTCTTAATAGCCTTTGTAGTTTGAGAACCTATAAAACCAGCCCCACCAATAATTAAAATATTCATCTATTAAAAAAGACAATTCAAAATTAGTTTGCTTTTTGTTATTTATTAATACTATATTTTCTATTTATATTCAATTAATTTTATTCTCTCTATATTTTAAAAATAATTCTGCTTTTAATACATCTTCACGATTATCAATATCAATCGAATCTATTTCATTCATAATGTAAGGCAAAATATTTCCCCCAAAAATAAATTTATTTATAGATTTTGACCTTGTTAAATATATTGCGGCGCCATTTCTCGCATAATAAACATCTTTATCTTGCCTCCTTGTAATTTGGGATCCATCTAAATAATTATTTAAATAACCTCTATTATTTAATTTCATTATTGATTCTGGATTAAAAATATGAGGTAACTTAATGCAACTTACTAAGCAATCTGCATCTTCATTTTTTTGAAATATATTAATTGATTCATCAATATGTAATGAAGTTCTTAATGGTGAAGTAGGTTGAAGAGTTAAAACAGCATCTGGTTTATAGCTACTGGTTAAAACATATCTATAAGCATGCAAGATCGCTGAATGAGAAGAGGCAAAATCTGTTGAAAGTTCAGGCGGTCTTTTAATTACCTCCAAGTTAAATTCTCGACCTATTGAGGCAATTTCTTGATCATCTGTAGTTAAGACAAGCTTTGAAATTTTTTTTGATAATTTTGCTGCCTCAACTGTATAGACAATCAAGGGTTTATCTAATAATTTGATTAAGTTTTTTTTAGGAATTCCCTTTGAACCACCTCTCGCCGGAATTACTGCAAGAATATTCATACTTTAATCTAATAAGTTATACATTTTTGAACATTTATTTCGTTTAACTCAAATAATATCTTGGCAATCCTTTCCCCAGCATTACCATCTCCATATATATCCTCTTTTATGTATCTACCAATTTCAATTTGTTTTTTTATACCGTTATAAATATCTTCCTCATTTGATTTTACATCTAAGACATTTTTTCCTTTTTCACGATTACTTTGTCTAGAACCAATATTCACAACTGGAGTTCCTATAAATGCTCCTTCTCTAATTCCACTTGAGGAATTGCCTACTAAACAAGCTGTCATTTTCATTAAATTTATATAAATATCAACAGGCAAGTTTTTAAAAAAGTGCATTTTTGAATCAAAACCTTTCTCTCTCCATTTTCTTATCCCTCTAGAAATCTCATCTGAACCTGCGTCAGCATTTGGCCAAAGAATAATTGCTTGCATATCCAATCTCTTAACAGCTTTTAATGTTGCCTCTATTTGATCCTCTCCAGTTCCGTACTCAGTTGTTACAGGGTGTTGACTAACAAGAATAAAGGGTTTATTAAAATCTAATTTATCTCCAACTCCTAAATCAAATAGTTTTTCAGTGTTAATTGGTTCTGGATTTTTTAGAATTTTTGCTACTAAATCAATTCTAGGACAACCCACTTTGAAAACCAAGTCACTTGGTTCTCCAAGTTTAATAATTCTTTTATATGCATCATCACTTGCTGGGAAATGTATATGAGATAGTTTCGTAACAGCATGTCTTATGCTTTCATCAATAGTTCCTGAAACCTCTCCTCCCATTGTATGTGCAACTATTATGTTCATATATGATGCAGCAATTACAGTTGACATTGTTTCAAACCTATCTCCTACCGTAATTACAATATCGGGTTTCATTCTCTCAAATACTGAACTTAATTCGATTAAACCAATACCAGTAGATTTAGCCATCAATGATGGTGTTTCTCCCTCTAAAAGCATGTATATCTTTTCATCTATCTTAAACCCATCTTTTTCTATTAGGTTAATCACGTTTCCATATCTATCTAGCAAAGAAGAAGCAGTGGCTACTATTCTCAAGGTTAATCCAGGATGTTTATCAATTGCTTCCATAGAAGATTTAATAGAACTATAGTTTGCTCTTGAACCTATGACTACACAAATATTCTTCATTTAAAATTATTCCAATTAAATTTATGGTTTTCTGGAATATTTGTTTTGGTAACTTTGCCGATTAACTCTTTATATTTTGATGCTGCAATTCCATCTCCAGGCTTTTTAAATGACAAATCATCAAATTGCAAAGGATTTCCTGAATTAATTTCTCTAGAAGAAAAAATACTTTTTTCAAATATCTTTTTCATTTCTAGATAATCTTCAATATTATCTTTTTCTACAGGATTATCTAACATTATCCATGTTTGTTTAATTCCTTCACAATACTGAATAAATTTATTTGGCTCTAGTGCATTTTTCGCGTCACTACCATACATTTTTTTTGAAAAGGTCAAATGTTTTTCTATTACTTGTGCCCCCAACGCCGCTGCTGCAATCCCAGCAGAAATATCGGTTGTATGATCAGAAAATCCTATAGTGATATGGTCTCCATATCTTTTCTTTAATTCATTTAAGATATTTAAACCAACATCCTTATATTGGCAGGGATATTTAGAAGAACATTGCATTACGCATAATTCAGTACTACTTAATAGCAATTCAATAGCAAAATTTAATTCTTCCCAATTGCTCATTCCTGAAGAGAGAATAACTGGCTTACCTAAAGAGGCTAATTTCTCTAATAAAGGAGTATTTGTAACCTCGCCAGATGGAACTTTGAATTTTTTGATTCCTATATCATTTAAAAGTTCTGCCGCTTCAATTGAGAAAGGAGAAGATAAAAATTCAATTTGATTTTCATCACAACAATTCTTTAGTTGAGACCATTTTTTTTTAGAGAATGCAGTTCTTTCAAAATACTCATATCTAGGTTCACCTTTAAAATAATTTGGCATTGGAGCATTTTTAATAGTTTCGTACTCTGCTAAATGAGTTTGAAACTTTACTGTATTTGCACCGCATTCTTTTGCAAGTTTTATAAGATTGCAAGCATTTCCAAAAGAGCCATCATGAACGGAGCCTATCTCTGCAATTATTAAGTTTCTGAAAGTACTTTTAAACAAATTTATTATGGATTTCAATCATTTTACATTGTAATTAAATACAAAACGAAAAATATTTTAATTAAAAAATTCTTTTTAACAACAATAATACTTTTTGTACCAATCTATAAATTTAGAGACTCCCTCATTAACTGATGTAGAAGGTTTATATCCTATCCATTGCTCAAGTTTTTCACAATTAGCCGAAGTTGCCTCTACATCTCCAGGTTGGATTGGCAAAAACTCTTTTTTTGCTTTTTTACCTAAAGATACTTCTATCGCCTTTACATAATCCATTAATGGAGTAGGGTTTGAATTTCCTATATTAAATATTTTATATGGGGCCCAACTATCTTCTGGAGATCGAATGATTGAGCAACTTTTCTGACTCTCCAAAGGTGGCTTGCTTATCAACCTATAAAGGCTCTCAACAAGATCTTCGATATATGTAAAATCCCTTAACATATTACCGTTATTAAAAATTTTTATTGGTTCATTATTTAAAATTGCCTTGGTGAATAAAAAGAGTGCCATATCTGGTCTTCCCCAAGGGCCATATACAGTAAAAAATCTTAACCCTGTTGTAGGTAAAGAATATAAATGACTGTATGTATGTGCCATTAACTCATTAGATCTTTTACTTGCTGCATACAAGCTAACTGGATGATCAACTCCTTGAGACTCCTTAAAAGGAAGCTCTTTGTTGCCCCCATAAACCGAACTACTACTGGCATATATTAAATGTTTAGTTTTATAGTTTCTACAGCACTCTAAGATATTTCCAAATCCAACTAAATTGGACTGTATATAAGCTGAAGGATTTTCAATTGAATATCTAACACCTGCTTGAGCGGCTAAGTTTATTACATATTGTGGGTGATTTTCCCTAAAAATATTTTTTAACAAATTAAAATCAGTTAAATCTCCTTTAACAAATTTGAACTTCGTTCCATGTTCTTCGCTTAATTTGTATATATTTTTGAGTCTTGCTTCTTTTAGAAGTGGATCGTAATATTCGTTTATATTATCAAAGCCAATGAGCGATTTGCCTTCTTTGATCAATTTACAACATAAATGAAACCCTATAAATCCAGCAGCTCCTGTAATTAAATTATTCATAATAGATTTTTTATAAAAGTAGCTGAACTAACTTTATAAATCATTAATTTTCAATTATAGCTTCATAACTAAAAATAAACCTTTATTAGGTAAAAATTGATGAAAATAATTTATTTTTACTATATTTTTGAAATTCAAAATAAGTGATGATTTTTTTAAATTTCAATCTATTTAATTAACTTATTCAGAAGAGTTTCTTGCTTTATCAAACAAGAAAAACTATTATTAGTTGAATATTTGCAAATAAATTTCTTTTTCTGAATAAAGATTTTAAACCCTTGAGAATATTAAAAAGACTAATAAAAAAACTTGTAAAAAAAATAACATCCAAATATAAGACTCTGCCGCAAATACCACCCCATCCTTGTTCTAATTGCAAAAGTGAATTGGCAATAAGAATTGATGAGAAGATAATTCCAGACTTTAAAATTAATGACTTAATCTCGAAAGATTTATCAAACAAATTTAGTAAAAAGTGGAATGGAATTTGCATGAATTGTGGTCTTTTCCAAGATTTCCTCATATTAAATCCAGAGGAAAATAGGAAGTTTTGTTCAGAACTAATATCAAAAGACATCGCAACCTCGGATGAAAACTTTTGGAAATTTCCTCTAGACAAGGAATTTATAAAAAAAATGGAAAATATATATTGGAAGAAAAGAATCAGAAATTGGGAAAAATTTTTTAGTAAAAAAAATATCATTCCAAAAAATGCTCTATTCATAAGGCCTATGTTTGGTGCAGGACCAGAATTTATATCAAATACTTATGGAGCTAAAGTAGGAGGTTTAGAAATATCAGAAATATGTGATAGAACAACTTCTGATAGGGTAAAAAATTATAAATCTTTAAATGGTCAAATTCATGGTTATTTGGAGGGGGATTTTTTGAAAAATAATAATTTTGATTCAATATTTGTATATCATTCATTAGTCCATTCCCACAATCTTGATGAAATGCTTAATAAACTTAAAAATCTTTTAACTAGAAATGGATTTATTATATTCAGTGATGAGGTTACAAGAAAGCCTAGTAATCCATTTCATAATTTGCATTTTTCAGAAATAATTTTTACCAACATACTGAAGAGACATTTTAAATTTGTTTATAGGATAGATGATTGTGCTAATAATAAAGACCCAAATATTATTAATTACACAATCAAGAGAGATACGCCTGATTTCTTAGTATCTAATAAAAAATACATATGATTAAGACTCTTTATAAAGTTTTTATAAGACTTAGAAGTAAGAGACGTAAGCAATTATTTTTACTACTACTAAATATGGTAATTAGTGGTTTTTTGGAGACCCTAACACTAGCAGCTATAGTTCCAGTTCTATCAGCCTTAACAGAACCGTATAAACTTCTAAATAATCAAATTTATAAATCTTTTGCAAACTTCTTTAGTATTTCTTCAACAAGAGATATTATATTTTCTACTATTTTTATATTTTCATTTTTTGCTTTATTTTCTGGGATTTTTAGAATTTTTAACGAGTGGTATAAGGGTAAGGTAACTTCAGAAATTGGATCTGAATTAAGCTCTCAAGCTTTTTATAATACTCTTTATCAACCTTATAGCTTTTATATCAATAACAATAGTAGTGAAACTATTGCAATTCTAAATAAAGATGTAAACAATTTTTTGTTAACGCTAAATCAATTCCTTAATTTTCTAAATGCATCGATAACATTCCTTTCTATTCTTATTGCTTTATTGATATTTAATTGGAAAATAACAATATCAATTGTTCTTATTTTTTTATCTTTTTATTTAATTGTTAATATAAAAACAAAGCCAATTCTTAATAGTAATAGTGAAAAACAAAGATACTTAAATATTGAAAAGATTAGTATAATTCAAGATTCTTTAGGCTCTATTAGGGACGTTATTGTAAATGAGTTCCAAGATTTTTATATTTCAAGATATCAGAAAGCTGAAGTTAAATTAAGAAGAATGTATGCGAAAAATCAATTATTTGCAAATTCTCCAAAGTATATATTAGATTCCCTAGGCTTAATTTTAATTTCCACTTTAGCTGGAGTCACATTTTTCTTGAGAGGTAATATTTCTGAAGTTCTTCCAATTTTAGGTGTATTTGGATTAGGGTCTCAAAAAATGCTCCCAATAATTCAAAATATTTATCTTTCTTTTTCAGTATTCAATGCCAACAAAAATCCAATAGAGAAATTTATAGTTCTTCTTGATAAGAAAATAATTAAGAGAAATAATTTTTCTAAATTAGATATGTTTAATTTATTAAACTCCATCTCATTTAAAAAAGTATCTTTTCAATACAATAAAGATAACAGTTATGTATTGAAGGAAATTAGCTTAAAAATCAAAAAAGGAGATAAAGTAGGTTTAATTGGTAAAACTGGTTCTGGCAAATCTACACTTTTGGATCTTTTAATAGGATTAACCAGCCCTACATCTGGAACTATTTTAATTGACAATAAAGACTTACATAATTTAAAAAACATTGATTTAAAAAGAAAATGGAAAAATTCCATATCACATGTTCCCCAAAGTATTTATTTAATAAATTCATCTATTTATAGAAACATAGCTTTTGGTATAAAGGAGGAAGACATAAATTATGAAAAGGTAAAAAGAGTAGCAAAAATTGCACTAGTTACAGAATTCACTAAAAAATTCAAAAATGGTCTTCATAGCAATACTGGAGAAAGAGGTGTCAAGTTGTCTGGAGGGCAAAGGCAAAGAATTGGAATTGCTAGAGCTCTCTATAACTTAAATGAGAATTCAAATTTATTAATATTTGATGAAGCAACAAGTGCTTTGGATTTTAAAACTGAGGAAGAGATAATTAAATCTATTGAGTCAAATTACAAAAGTTTAACCATGATTTTTATTACACATAGATTAAAAACTCTTAAGAATTTTGATAAAATATTTTCAATAGGCGATGGTATCCTAAATCAGTTAGAAATTTAGGGCATTTATGAAAAAAAGAATCTAAATCAATGATAACAATACATAATTTTCATAAATATTATATATTTTTTTTATTTTTTATTTTTTTTGGTAACCCATTTTTAATGTTTAAAGCAAATGAAATACTTTGGGAATTAGAAGAAAAAAAAGATTTTATTAAAAATAAAAAATTAATATGGGAAAAATATTATCCAGACAAAATTCTTGAAGATTCAAGAAATGATTTTTTAGGAGATAAATTTAAGAATAACTCTGAAAATAAAAATAATTTTGTATTAGAAAATGATGAATTAAAAAATAATGAGTTCATTTATTTAGGATTTGCAGTACCAAATTCTTATGTTCTGAATAAGAAAGATTTTATGATTTATGCGAATCAGCTATTTCCTTATAAAAAAAGCAAGTTAGAGAAAGGTACAGCGAATCAAAATTATTCTGTTTTTCTAGGTTATGGAATTAGCGATAAAATTACTTTGACAGGATTTTTCTCACATAGTGATGACCCTTTATATAGCAAAATTAATAATGTAGAAAAACAGCCTGCTAATAAATGGATAAGTTCAGGATTAGGATCAAGATTAAATTTATTTCATAGCAAAAAATTATTAACTTCCTTAGATACATCTATAGAATCTTGGTTTGTCAAAAGTGGAGGATGTAATGGTATTGGTTGTAAAGGTAATTCTTCAAATATTTTTGATAAATCTCTTAATGAATTTAAAAATTCTAATTTAATAGGCTCTATAGCTTTACCAAGCACATATAAAATCGCAAAGAAAACAAATCTTGTTTTCTCACCAAAAATAATTTTCTTACCTGAAAAACAAGATAATGAAAACAATTCTGGTACTTTTTATGGATTAAACTCTGGAATTGGATTAGGTTTTTCTCATAAGTTTAATGATAGATTCCATATTTATAATTCAACATATTTTCCATTGAGTGGGGATAATTATTTTGACGAAAATTTAATTTTTAAAAAAGCAATTATTTATGATTTTGGTTTTAGTTATTTAATTGATCCAAAAGTATCGTTCCAAAGCTACCTAACTAATAGTTTTGGATCAACTCCTGCCACTGGTATCTTAACAATTCCTAGTGATAATAATTTAATAGTCGGGACAAGATTAATTTATAAGCCAACTTCATTAGATTTTAAGGAAAATTCTCAAACTATACATAAATATAAATTTGAGGGTTTAAGTGTAAGTAATACAGAAATTATTCAACCAAATAAAGTATTAATTGATTTCTCTTTTGATAAAGATGCAGAAATATGGACCAACATAATTACTGGAATTTCTAGGAATTTTAATTTTGAAATAAGCACTGGAAAATCTAACCTTAAAGCAAATAAAGATAATTATTATTCAAAAACATATATTGGGAATAATTTGCAAAATTTAAGGTTTGGAGGGAAAGCCATCTTAATTAAACAAAATGAATATTTTCCATTTACTTCTGGAATTAGGATGACTTTTGGAAGAGCTTTGGGCGGCACATGGCCTGGCTATCTTTTTCTAGAAAATATTAATACAATCAATCTTTTCGAAAAATTTAGAATTAATATTACTCCCAAAATTGCATGGACTGGTTCGGAAAGTCCAATTTCTATTGGATCGAGCTTAATATTTGATATAAATGAAAAATATTCAATAATCTTAGAGAGAAATAACGCTTTAAAAAATGCAGAAAGTAATTTCACCTCAGCATTGAGAATTTCAAAAAATTCTAATAGGTTTCTTGATTTTTACGCAACTAATGCACTTAGTTTTAATGATATTGGAGAAACAATAAACGCCAAAGAAACTTCTTATGGTTTTAAGATAGGGTTTTATTTTTAGATTTTTTAAAAAATTTATTTGATAGAGTGAAACTTTTTTTGAAAAATTATTTTTTTGATGAATTTTCTTATATATAAATTTATCTAAATAAAATAGAATTTCGTTATTAATTTATTTAAGTATTAATTCATAAAGTTATAAAATGCTATTTATTAGAATAGAAAAAATTTTTTTCTCAATATAAATAAAAATTAGAAATTTTATTTAATATTAATTATTAAACCATGTTATTGTTTTTTCATAGCTTTTTTTAGTAATACTATAATGGTTAAAATTAGAAATTCAAATCCAAGAGGTTAAATTTAATACTCAATCTAATAAAAACAATTTTAATAATTTAATGATTTTAGAAACTATCACATATACTTTACTTATTTTTATTACAGCAGTCTCACCTATCCCAGGATTGCCATTCGTAATTCTTAATTATGAGCAAAATCCTGCTTTAATAGCAGGCATTTCAACTATAACAGGAGGATTACTGGCAGGATTCATACATTATAAATTTGCAAATTTAATCTATACTAAATTCGTACGAAAGAATTTTCCTAAAATCTATATAAAAACAAAAAAATATACACCACTAATAAAACGAATGAGTTTTTTGGAACTTTTTTTATTGATTCTTTCTTCAGTAATACCAACATCACTTATCGCTTTTGCTGCAGGCAGTTGCAAAATTCCATACAAGAAATATTTTACCTGTTCTTTTTTATCATTTATACCATCTCAATTTCTTTATATTTTTGCTGCAAATAAATCTAAAAATATTCAAGAAAAATTTATTGGCATTGGGTTCAATAAATATGAAGCTTTAATTGCTTCGGTTTCTGTAGGTTGTATTATAGTTTTTGCAATTCTTTTTCTAATACGAATAATACGGAATAATTTATATAAAAATTCAAAAAAAATTAAAAATAACTTTTTTATTTGAAATTAAAAATTTTATTTAGTTTATATTCTACTTTTAATTATTCTTATTTTTTCAATTAAAAAAACATTTTCTTTAAGGCTATCTCCTAAAACCCTTACACCAGATCCTGATAAATGTATTCCATCAAAAGAAACTAAATTACCTTTTATATCAGTAATTTTTTTAAACCCTTTTTCATCAAGAAAAGGTTGAATATCGCTTAATACTAACTGACTATTTTTATTGAAATAAAATAAATCCTTTTTTATTTCATAATCTTTGGTTCTAAAATTGATCCTTTCATCAATATCTTTTTTATAAAAAATTGGGTTAATATTATGTATAAAATTATTTCTTGTTTCTACTAAAATTACCCTATTTTTTGGCAGATGAGTCATTCTTTCATGAGACATTTGTGTAAAAACAAGCTGTGCATTATTGGCAATTTTTTTATGTAAATTATTTTTCTTATCATAAGAATCTATATAAGATAAATCAAAGTTAGTATTCAATTCATCTTCAATAAGTATGAAAGCATTTATTAAATCTCTAATTTTACTATCTCCAATAAATAAAATTTTAATTTTATTATCATTTTCTTGAAATTCTTTGTTTAAAAATTTGTATGGTATATCGGTATATTCTTTACCTCCCAAGAATCCAAGTGGAATTTCCCCATTAATGAGCAAATGAGGAAATCTTGATTTAAACCAACCCTTTCCTAAAACAGCCCAAAAAGATATCATTGCTATCAATAAAGAAAAAATCAATAATGCGATTGTCCTAAAATTTTCACTATATTTATCAAATAAATTCAAAAAAATATTGCCTTTTTTTTCGATTAATTCATACATTAATGTACCTACCAATATTGAAATAAATATTATGAATATACTTATATTCTGATCCAATTTTTCATAAGAACTTAATCTCGAGAATGCTAGTAATGGTTGATGATACAAATAAATTGAATAGCTTGCAAGACCAATATAAGCAAAAGGTTTAAGGCTAAGAAGTTGTTGGATTTTATTTGTGGACGAATCAATGCAAATTAAAGCTACAGATAATAGTGGAACAAAGAAAAAAACTGAGGGTGCATTTTGTGGAATTGTGAAATTCTCAAATGTAAAAAAGATAATTATTACTAATGAAATAGGTGAAGTATAACTTGGCATTTTGTATTCCTTTTCAGAAATCCAAGCAGCTATAATACCTATAGAAAACTCCCAAAATCTTGAGGGTAGTAAAAGATAATTTGATTTACTAAGTAAAAAACCATTATTAAAACAGAAAAATATACTTGTTATGAATAATATTGCACCTAATAATAATAATAAATTTTTTCTTTTCTTTAAATCAAAGAAAAGAAAAAGTAAAGATAATAACAAATAGAATTGTTCTTCTAGAGCGAGACTCCAAGTAGTATATAAAGGCTTTAATTCATTTGCACTCCCCCAATAGCCTGAGGTTAATGATAATAAGATATTATTGGCTGCTAATAAAGAAGCTATACATGATTGAAAAAAATTCTCCAATAAGTCTGGAGACATCATAAATAAGGCAAATGGTATGCATAACAATATGCAAGCTATTAACTGAGGATATAACCTTATTATTCTTCTTTTCCAAAAATTTAAAAAGTTAAATTTATTATTAGTAAAGATATATTTTTTTGATATTACATAACCACTGATAACAAGAAAATAATCAACACCTATATAAGCATTTGGGAATGTTTCTGGTAAAGCATGAAATAATACAACTGCAATTACAGAATAAGCTCTTAATCCATCAATGTGTTTTATTCTCATATTAAAAATATATGCATTATTTAAATGATTTTTTTTCTTCCATAATATTTTCATATATTTTTATGATGGATGAAATTTCTTTATCTTTTGAAAAATTTTCACTTATTATTTTTCTGCTATTAAAACCTGCTTTTCTTCTCCATTCCTCATTAGACAATGTAAACTCTAGATTTCTAAACAATGCTTCTGAGTCATTTGGAGGAGATAAGAGTCCATTAAAATTATTAATAATAATATCTTTTATACCACCAGTATTAATAGCGACTATTGGTCTTTCACATGACATAGATTCTAAAATTGTATTTGGTAAATTATCTGTAGATGAAGGGACACAAACTACATCACATGCTGAATAGGTTGTCTTAATAAAATCTAGATTATTATTAAATTCAATAGGATAAACATCAATTGGAAGTTTATTTAACCATTTTTTAGAATTCATACCAACTGGTATAAAAAAAACATCAGATCTTTTTTTAAACTTTCTCAAAGCATCTAACAAAATATCTGTCCCTTTCCTCGGATTGTTAAAGGCGACATGAGCACAAAATAAAATAGCTTTTCTTGATTCATCAAATATACCTAACTGTTTTCTTGCTTTATTTCGTTCAATTGCTTTAAATTTATCTATATCTATCCCGTTATGAACTAGATGTACTTTCTTACCAATCAATAGAGGGCTTGATTTGGCAGCATCCCTCGTCCAAGTAGAAGGGGCAATAATAGATAAATTAGCAGAGAGATAAAGTTTTCTTTTCTTTTTCCAAAGTAAATTTGATGTATCTATTCCAATTGAAGGATAACTTTTTAGATCGGGACAAGTTTTGCAACCATCTATCCATTTATCGCAATTGACTGGATAAGCACAATGTCCAGTTATTGGCCATAAATCAGAGAGTCTCCAAACTATTGGTTTTTTTTTTGCTATTTTGTTAAATAAATTGAATGAAAAATAACCACCATGTATATTAAAAAGTTGAATAATATCTGCATCTAAAATCCATGGATGATTATGCAAATTTATTGATGATGGAATAAATCCGTATTGAATTCCAAATTTCTGAAGTATCTTATTTGAATAGTAGTCAAATTTTTTAATAACTATATTTCTGGATACTTCTATAATATCTTTGTCATTAGATGATTTATCACAAACAAACATTTTGGAACAAATTCCTTTATTTTTTAATCCATTATGAATTCTTGAAGCGGACTTAGCAGACCCCCCAATTTTATCGCTTGTAGAAAAATGTAGTACGTGCATTTAATACTCAGTGCAAATTATTTTCTTTCCATAATTGAAACATTAATATAGTCCAAATTTTTGAGGAGTTATTACTTTTACCTGCAAAATGAGGAACGACATATCTACTATAAATATCAGAATTAAATATTCCTTCTTTTTTAAGGCGATTTGGGTCTAAATATTCTTTAGTAAGATCCATTAAATTTGTTCTCAACCATCTATCTATTGGTAAAATAAATCCCTTTTTTTTTGCATTCAAAATTTCATCTGGTAAAAAATCTCTTAAAGATTTCCTTAAAAGATATTTCAAATCCTTTTGTTTTGTTCTTAAATTTGAAGGTATTTTTAATATCAAATCAATTAATTCATTATCAAGAAAAGGAGTTCTTGCTTCTAAAGAATGTGCCATTGAAAATCTATCATTCATTAAAAGGAATTCATTTGGGAGCTGAGTTAACCAATCAGTACAAGCAATGGAGTCTCTAATATTAGAAGATTTTGAGTTTAAAAAAATATCATAAAAATAATCAGAAGTGTTTGAAAATTGATTGTCCATATTTTTGATTATAGAAATTTTGTCCGAATTTTTAAAGTAATAGAATTCATTAAAAAATTTATTTTCAAATACTTTGCTCGTTATTTTGTATTTGGATCTAGGTTTGTAAATCCAAGGTAAGATTTTTTCTAAGCCACACCATTTCCCATAATTACCAAATAGTTCGTCTCCTCCAGTACCAGTTAAACCAACTTTAAGATATTTAGACATTAACTTAAAAACAAACCATGTCGGTAATCCCCCGGAGTATGGTTCATCAATTGATGAAATCATAGAATTCAAATCATCAAGAATATCTTCAGGCTTTAAGATTATTTCCGTATGTTCAGTACCAAATTCTAAAGCAACTTTTCTAGCTAAAGGCAATTCATCTAAATCTTTTGCATATTCATCATCAAATCCTAAAGAGAAAGTCTTAATAGATTTACCTAATTTGTGTGATAAAGCAACAATTGCCGATGAGTCAAGCCCTCCAGATAAACAAGCACCAACATCTACATCAGAAATAGTCCATCTTTTTATTGAAGATTCAAGCTTATCTATGATTTCATTAGAAATATTATTTATATTTAAATCATTATTTGGTTTAAATATTGGCTCCCACCATCTAATAATTTTTAGTTCTTTACTACTCAAGTCATACTCCAATATATGTCCTGGATTTAAGCGTTTAATTCTATCAATAATAGAATCAGAACCATTTACATAAGATAAACTAAGGTAATTAAATAAGCTTTGCATATTTATATCTTTTTTTATAAAAGGTAAGCTTAAAATACTTTTTAATTCTGAAGAGAAGCCAAAAAAACCATTTTGCGTAGTGTAATAAAGTGGTTTAATGCCAAAGCGATCTCTTGCAAGAAAAAGTTTATTATTTACCTTATCTAAGAAAGCAAAGGAAAACATGCCATTAAGTTTACGAATAGAATAAATCCCCTCCTTTTGCAGTATTTTAAAAAGCAACTCTGTATCAGAATTTTTTGTATCAAATTTTGCTCCCTGTTTTTCTAAATCTAGGCGCAAATCAAACGCATTAAATATCTCTCCATTGTATATAAGAACATATTGCCTATCATTTGAAATTAAAGGTTGACTTCCTCCTTCAATATCCATTATTGATAAGCGTCTCATGGCTAATGAAATCTCAGCACCATCACTATACAGACCATCTTCATCTGGACCTCTGTGATATTGGACATCATTCATCCTATTAATCCAGTTTCCAGATTTTGAACCTATCAACCCAACTATTCCGCACATTTTTTAATGTATCCTGGATAATAAAAACTATAGTTAATGCTACAGTATTCAATGATATTTATGTTAAGTAACCATAGATAACTTATAGTGATATCCAATATTATTGATCAAATTTTTTAATTAATGAATCCGAAAATAAAAAATATTTGTTGCATTGGAGCTGGTTTCGTAGGGGGTCCTTCTATGGCAGTTATTGCGTCTAAATGTCCAAATATTAATGTGACGGTAGTAGATATTAACCACAAAAGAATTGAAGCTTGGAATGATAAGAATCTCGCAAATTTACCTATATATGAACCTGGATTAGATGAATTGATAAAAAAATGTAGAGGAAAGAATCTGTTTTTTAAAACTAATATTGAACAAGCCATATTTGAAGCGGATATGATTTTCTTATCTGTTAATACTCCTACTAAAGAAACTGGAGTTGGAGCAGGACAAGCATTAGATCTAAGATGGGTTGAAGCATCCGCTAGACAGATTTCTAAATTTTCAACTGGCAATACTATTGTGGTTGAAAAGAGTACTCTTCCTGTAAGAACAGCAGAGACAGTAAAATCAATACTTATTTCTAATAAAGATTCAAAAGATAAAAAAAGTAACCCCAAATCAAAAAGTTTTTCGGTTTTATCAAATCCTGAATTTCTCGCTGAGGGTACCTCAATTAATGATTTAGAAAATCCAGATAGAGTACTAATTGGTGGAGATGATTCAAAAGCTATAGAGGCGCTCGAAAATATTTATTTAAATTGGGTAGAACCTCAAAAAATTTTAAAAACAAATTTATGGAGTTCTGAATTAAGTAAACTAACAGCTAATGCTTTCCTCGCACAAAGAATAAGTTCAATTAATTCAATTTCAGCAATTTGCGAATCTACTGGAGCTGATATTAGCGATGTAGCAGAAGCGGTTGGAATGGATACTAGAATAGGAAATAATTTTTTGAAAGCAGGACCAGGCTTTGGGGGCAGTTGTTTTAAAAAAGATATTTTGAATCTTGTTTATTTGAGTAATTATTATGGCTTGGAGGAAGTAGCCTCTTATTGGGAGAAAATTTTAGATATTAATAATTGGCAGCAAAAAAGGATTTCAGAAATTATAGTTCACAAACTCTTTGGAACTTTATCAAATAAATGTATAGGTATATTAGGTTTTGCATTTAAAGCAAACACAAATGACACTCGTGAATCTCCTGCAATTAATATTTGTAGGGATTTGATTGAAGAGGGAGCTAAACTAAAAATATACGATCCAAAAGTCAATAACCTACAGATTGATCTGGATTTAAAAAATGCATGTATTAGTAGCAATGTTGAATACAATAATGACTCATGGTTGATAGAAAATGATTTATATAAAACTGCAAATAATTCAGATGCCCTCGTTGTTCTAACAGAATGGGAGGAATTTGCAAATATTAATTGGCAGGAAATTTCATATATTATGAGATCACCATCTTGGCTTTTTGATACGAGAGGAATTACAAATAAATATATAGCGAAGAAAAATAATATAAATGTTTGGCAAGTGGGTGTTTAATAAATTTTGAATTTAAATAAATCTGAAATAATTCAAGATCTTAAACAAAATGGATACCATATTGCAAAAAATTTAATTCCATTAGATATTTACAATCTAGCGAGAAAAGAAGCTATCCAATTCTTCAAAGAAAGTAAATTACAAAGTAAAAAGCTGAAAAAAGCACTTAGAGGAGGTGTAAAGGCAGGTATGGTTGATAATCTTGGTTACTCCTCAAACAAATCTTGGAAAATTTATAGATTATGTGCTTTCCCATGGAACAGGCCTATAACGCAGTTAAAACATACTATAAATTTATCAAGAGAAATATCTAGATTAAGAAATAAAGTTATTGGTATAGATGAAGATTATGGATCTTACATAGAAAAAGATAATTATATTCAATACACTTCATTAAGTTTATACCCTTCTCAAGGTGGCTTCTTGGACAAACACAGGGATTCACATACTATTAAAGATCAAATATCTCTGATACATTTTAAGATTGAACTAACTCTCAAAAATAAAGACTATAAAGAGGGAGGGTTTACTATATGGGATCGCAAAAATCAAGAAATAGCAATATCTGATTTAATTGAACCAGGTGATGTACTTTTTTTCGATGGTTCCCTTTCACATGCAATAAAACCAATTAGTGGAAAAATCGGCAGAATAGCATTATTTGAAATACCTACTTATGTTGATAAAAATTTTAGAGATTTAGAATATTTTGGAGATGGAGAAGAAATTTATTTTAAAGAAAAATTAAAGAAGAATCTTATTAGATTTATGAATAAATTTATAAATGATTGAAAGGTAATTGATAATTTATCTTATTAGATAAATTATTTTAAAAAATTAGTTTAAACATTTAAATTTCCATAAGTATTTAATAAAATCCCATTACCGCCAATACCAATATTAAATCTCTTAACTGGTAAATTAATTGCAAACTTTTTTAACTTTCTTAAACTCCAAGGTTCATCATATTTAGCTCCCAATGCATCAAAAGTATCCATAATGGCCCACTCTATTAAGTTTGTTTTTTCTTGAATAACACTTTGCTTTCCAGAATAATTCCAACATGGTATTGGAATACAACCCGCTAAAAAATTACCAACTTTGGGAATACTTTTAATAAAAGTATCAAAATTAAAATATAGAGGTATATAAATTTCTATTATTTTTAATAAAATTTTTGGCTCAATCTTTTTTGTAATAGGCCGCCAAAAATATTTAGGATGATAGTAAGGATTCGGTAAATAGTATTTTTTATAATGATCAAAGGCACAAAAGCCATTTGATTTCGCAAAATTTATACATGTCAAATATGTTTTAGCCAGATTTGGAGTATGTTGTACAACCCCGTAACATAATACAAAATCAAAGGAAGTGTAATTTAAAGGTAGATCATAAAGACTTTCTTTAATCAATAAAAGGTTTTCACAAGAATTATTTTTTGAATTTGCAAAGACTGCATTCGACATATCTATACTTACTACCTTAGCACCATACTTAAGTAAAATCTCAGTAAATCTTCCTGCACCAGAACCAATTTCTAAAACAAATTTATTCTTAAGAGAATTAGGATCCCATCCTGAACATCGAAATAATCTATCTTCGGTATTTGAAGTCCCATTTATAGAATCAAATTGAGTTAATTGAAACTTATTCCACTGTAATCCAAAATTATCAGCATATCCCTGATTATTTTTAAAACTCTCTTTGATCCAAACACCTTCAATTTCTTCATAATTATTAAACAAATTAATATTGATAACTTTTTTAAAATTTAATTTATTCATCTTCATATTTTTTTAATTAATCTATTCATAAATATTTGGGACATTAAATCACTATTTTTATAATTAACCATCCAATCAGTTATAAAATTAACATCTGAGAATTTATTAGAAAATCTTCTATTGACAACTGTATTGGATTGAAAAAGGGAATTTTCTTTATTTGGATATTTTATAATGGAAAAGCTATCAGTTTTAATTTGTCTCCCATATAAAACTGCATAAGCATATTTTTGAGCCATTAAAGTTTGTTCTTCTGACAATTTAGGTAAGTTATGAATATTTTCTAAAATGTCTTGATAATTATTCTTATTGGTAGGATCTATTGTGAAGCCATTTCCAGAATATCTCCCAGTTCCTGCAGTCACAACAGGTATACTCCAACAAGGTAATTCCATACCAATAGTTCCTCTAACGGTTAATCCATAATCAATTACATTAAATAATGAGTAAGTATTTAATCGGCTATCGGCATTTAGGAAACGAATATGAGGAGGTAATTTACCAATATTCTCTTTTACTGATATTGCTTCTAATTGTTCCATTGGCTTTTTATCCATTTTGCTTCGCCAAACATTTACTGGATGAACTTTGATAATCCAATCTAAATTTGTATTTTTAATAGCATATTTAATAGTTTCTATAAGCCATTTTTCATAGTCTTCAAAAATACTATTTCCATAAAAAAATGTCGCGTCATAAAGTATGTGAGAAAAAATAACAGCGACCTTCCTTCCTTTCTTTAATTTTAATATTTTTCTTGTTTCATCAGTAGATAATATTGATTTACCTAATTGTAATTGCTGCCTATTAAACCAACCTCCACTCGCGTAGTTAGATTTCAATTTATCAATTATTTTTTTCTGATCTTGTGAGTCAAATTGTAATTTTTTTAGAAGTTTCATGGTATCTTTCCCAAGAGAGATAGGATGATCATTCTTATTTTTTGAGTTATACCTCTTAAAAATTAAATTATTATTTTCAGGACCGCTTAAATAATGAATAACGTTTATACCTTTATTCAATGCATTGTCAAAAAGTTCTCCTGAGGGACTATAACCTCTTTCTATAAAAATTAAAAGATTTGGTTTTAAATAATTAAGGATTCTGGAGGTTGCTAGTTTTGAATTTAAAGACAATAAAAGATTATTCTCTAATTCGCTTACATGCAATTTATTTTTAAAATTTATAGAACCTATTCTTAATTTCCGTAAGGTTGCTGACAAAGCATTTCTTCCAACTCGCACATTACTATCCTCATAATTAAAAAGACTTTTTGTATTTTTATTTTGAGAAATTATTTCATTAACTTTTTGTATATTATTTTTTTTGTCCTTTAGATAAATAAAATCTTCCAAATAAATAAATTCTACCTTTCCTAAAACCCGATAAATAAGTTGAGCATGAAGATTTTTTTTATTTAATAAAACAAAAATTTTATGATTTTTTTTCCTAAGGCCTATTGTAAAAATTGCATCTATTTTTGTACTTGCTATGTCTGAATGCAAATTGCTTATTAAAGCAATTTTATAATCCTCTCTTTTTTTTTGAGGAATTTTATTTTCTCTCAAAAAATAAGAATTCCATTTTAAAAAATCTAAAATGATTTCAAAGTAAGAATTTAATTTTAAAATAATTTTCTTCATTTTTGATTTAAAATATTTGAATATCTTTGGGAGAAACTATTAGGTTTAAAATACTTTTCATATGTTTTGAGGGCATTATCACTTATAGTGTTAAATCCATTTCTGTATTTATATACGCTTATTATATGTTCGCTTAATTCTTCGCCACTACAGCCAAGAAGACAATTATATTCATTTTCAAGTTCAGGTATACCTTGCTTATTTGAATTATGCGCGATTATTAGTTTTCCATACATCATGGCGGTCAATATTCTTACTCTAATCCCTAGAGTAATTGGTGTTGGTACTAATATTAGATCTGAATCCTCATATTGTTGTGCAAGATTATCAACATTTCCCAATAGTTTTATAGATTTTTCTCTTTTTAATTGATTAATTACTCTTGGTTCAGCATGATCATATTTACCAACAATAGTAACAATAAAATCATTTTTTAATTTTATTTTTATTTCTGGTAAGATTTCGTTAAAAAAAAGATTAATTCCCTCAAGAGTTGAAATACCAGCGAGATGTCCAACCATTAATATATTAAAAGTTTTTATTTGTCTTTTATAAATTTTTTTATCTTTAAGATTCAAAGAAACTGGGGTATTAATATATTTACATTCACTCGCGCCCAAGCTATTCAATTCCATAGCATGATGTGAAGCAAATAATCCTGATTCATTCATCTTATTTAATGTATTTACCATACTTCTTTGAAGTGAATAATTAGTAATCGCATTTCTATAAAGTAAATATGCTTTTCTTTTAAATGAAATATTATATTCTCTTATATTTCTTTGATATCTAAATGCAAGGGAGTAATTTATGGGATCACCCGCAAGGCCAATCTTGTAAACTTTTTTAAGTTTGCTAAGGAAATTAATAGCCTCCCAATGATATGCAAATATAACTTTAAATTCTGTAAGAGAAAAATCATTTTTAAATTGATATTTATGATCGTATAGTCCATTAAATTTAAATAAAAAAGGGAAAAAAACTTTCATTTTCCTTAAGAAAAAACTCTGATTTTGAGATCTTTTTAAATATTCTATTTTTATACCTTGATTAAGATAAATTCTTTCAGTTTTCTTTGATAATGAACTTTCATCAAGCACTATTAAAGTTACATCTTTAGATAGATTTCTTATTGCCATTAACATTGAGTATATAGTTACAGAACCCCCACCAAATTTTGGATTAGGTAGAGTTGATGATATTAAACCAATTTTCATTACATCCTATTATGTTTTATTTCATTAGAAATCCAATCAGCTACTTCTGAAATGCTATCTTCAATTTTAATTTCTGCTTCGAAATTCAATAATCTTTTTGCTTTACTTGTATCTGGAATCCTTTTTTGAACATCATATTCGAATCCTTTTTCTAATTCATATTTAAATGGTAATTCCCCTTTGTGTATACAATTCCAAACCATTCTTGCTAATTCAAGAACAGATGTCGATTTATCTGTACTAATATTGAAGTCTTCATTTTTTGCTAGTGGAGATTCTATCGCTAATCTAATTCCTCTTGCTAAATCCTTACCATGTGTGTAATGTCTGATTTGACTTCCCGAGCCTAAAATTTTTAATGGGTTCTGTCCTTTCAAAGTTTTCTGTATTAAATCAGGTAAAACATGTGAAAGAGCTAATTTTATGTTTCCACTCATTATATCTTTATCTGAAATAGCTCTTCCTTCTCCAATTCCCACACAATTAAAAGGTCTTACTATTGTGTAAGGAAGTCCAAATTGTTCAAGTGCTCCTTTAGCAAAGTACTCTGTAGATAACTTTTGAAATCCGTAAGTACTTAACGGTGAAGGTATTTTTTTGAGATCATCTTCGCTAGAAGGAAATATTGTTGAATTTTCAAAAACCATACTCGAAGACAAAACAATTATTTTTTTTAAAGAACCCTCTTTAAATTTTCTTATTGCAGCGTCAAATGTAGAAGCTATAATTCTCTCGTTTTCTGCTATTAGGTCATATGCAAATTCGTGAAAATAAGATATTCCTCCAATCATGGCTGCACAAGCAATAATATAGTCACACCCATCAAGCAGCTCATAAATAAGTTGAGAATTTTTACAATCTCCTTCTTTAAATAAATATCTTGGATTCTTATCATAACTTTTCAAAACTTTTCCATACTTTGAAAAGTTATCTATCCCAACTACAGAATAATTATTATTAAGCAATTCATTCACTATATAGCCGCCTACAAAACCATTAGACCCTGTTACTAGTATTTTCATTACAATATAAGTTAAATATATAACATTATAAATTATAAGAATTCTTTAAAACGAAAAGCAAAATAATTAAAATCTAATTGTAAATATTTGACTGAGATAAGTTGCCTAAGCCTGAATAGACAAGGCCAATAGGTAAGTCCAAATCAGCTGCGGAAAAATTATTCCAAAGATCATATAATAATCCTGGCTTATTCATTCTACTCATCAGTTTGGGCAATGGCATATCTTCAAAACACTTATGGTTATTTAATATAAGTACTATATCTGAATTATCGAAAGCATCTTCTATTTGTTCCGCATAAAGTATATTAAGACTTTCTGAGTTTTCCTTATTAACCATAGGATCAAATCCATAATACTCAGAATTAGGGAACTCCTTTTTTAATTCTTTTATGATTGGTATAGACATAGTACCTCTTAAATCGTCTGTGGCAGGTTTACCCTTGAATGCCAAACCTAAAAGCCCTATCTTAGAAACTTTTTGATTATCTGAAATATCAGAAATTATATTTTTAATAGTGATTCGGATATCATAAGGCAATTTTTCGTTTACTTTTCTGGCAATAGAAGCTAATTGAATATTAGTATTAAATTTCTTCAAACCTTCAGACAATATATGAGGGTCCTTAGAAAGGCATGGGCCACCAACGGGGCCGGGCATATAGAGATTAGTTCTTGGATATCCAAGTTTACCTGCTTTTATAACTTCTACTGCACTTATTCCTGAAGCGTCGCATGCTAAGGCAATTTCATTAGAAAATGCAAAGGATACATCTCTTTGTGTATTATCTATCATCTTAATCATTTCAGCAGTTTCTGGTTCATTAACCTTTACGACAGTAGAAGTTATGAACTGAAATAGTTTTGAGGCTCTTAAACCTGCTTCAAATGTAATTCCACCAATAATCTGTGGCAAATGCCTTAATTCAGTTAATGCTTGGCCCTCAACTGTTCTTTCAGGACAAAAAGCTACATCTACCTTTTTTTTATAACTTTTTAATATTGGCAAAACAACTTCTCTCGTAGTTCCCAACTTTAATGTAGACCTAAGTATTACTAAAGATTCATCCTTTAAATGTTTACCAACTTGATGTGAAGCTTCTTCAACCATATCTAATCTGATTTTATTCTCTGCATTTAGAGGGGTACCAACAGTAATAATATAAACCCACTTTTTTTGATCATCTGGAAGTTTAGAACTTACGATTAAATCTTTTTTTCTCAACAATTCTTTCATTTTTTCTTCTAACTTTGGTTCATAAAAATGAGCCTTTCCTTCGTTCAAATTTTGAACGGTTTTCAGAATCTTTTCTACGCCCCATACTTTAAACCCGACCTCGGCCATTGATACTGCTAAAGTCAATCCAACATATCCCAAACCAATAATACAGACACATTTATCTTCAAAGTTTTCATAAACTCTATTTTTTAGCACTTATTTGAGGTTTAAATATTTGAAAATTATATCAACTATAGAACTATATAAGAAATAAGATTTATCATATGTCATAACAAAATTTTATTCATCAAAGATGATTAAATATATTTAAAAAGAATTAAATCCAATTTAAATTTGATTGTAAAGATAAAAAATGGAGCCAAGCGGATTTGAACCGCTGACCCCCTGCATGCCATGCAGGTGCTCTACCAACTGAGCTATGGCCCCATTTAATAAAACAACATTTTTGGAAAAACAATCTTAAAATTGTTTTCGAAACTGTCGCAATAACTATTATACTTCATAAGATTTTATTACTAATTCTGAACTGTAAATTAATCTACAGATTTATAAGCATAAGGATCGCTTTCTAACATATTTAGAGATATTGCATAGTCTAATTTAAATAACATATCTAAATTATAAAGCGGATCAACTTTTCTAAATATTAGGATTAAAATTTGGATTTAGATTGATTAAAATTTAGCTTTAGTAAGTAAGTTTTCTAAAATAAGAAATATTTTTATTGGAGTAAATGTCTTATAATCTTTAGAGATATAAAATCTTAAGTTTGAGAAATAACCAAGACTTAAATATTAATCAATATAGAAAAGAGATAGATGGCTTAAGAGCAATTGCTGTTATTGCAGTTATAGTAAATCATTTTGATAAAAAATTCTTAAATTCGGGATATTTAGGGGTTGATATTTTTTTTGTCATTTCTGGATTCGTAATTACATCATCTATTGATAAAAATACTTATAAGAATTTTATTGAATTTTTAACAATCTTTTATGAGAAAAGAGTAAAGAGAATATTACCGGCACTTGCGATATTTGTATTATTCACAAGTTTATTAATATGCCTTATTATCCAGAAACCAGAGTATTACTTATTGATTGGAAGAAGATCTTTGCTTGGTATTTCCAATTTAGTTCTTTACAAAACATCAACCGACTATTTTGCTAATTCATCATCTCTAAATCCTTTTTTGCACACTTGGTCATTATCAGTTGAGGAACAATTCTATTTTATTTTTCCTTTCTTAATATGGTTTACAGGTTTTGCTAGTAAAAATAAAAATGGATTTAGGAATTTTTATTTAGTTTTAATTACACTTACCCTTACATCACTAATTAGTTTTCTATTTTTTTATCAAAAGAATTTTTCTGTAGCTTATTTCTTAATGCCTTTAAGATTTTGGGAGATTGGTATTGGTTCCTTATCATATTTATTACTTAAAAATAGTCATAAAAATCAATTATCTTACATTATTAATAAAAAATTCTTTATCCTGAAAAATTCAGATTTTTTATTTCTGACTATATTATTATTATTATTTATTCCAAATAATTATGGTCAATTATCTACCATTTTAATGGTATTTTCTTCAGCAATATTAATCTGCTTTATAAATAAAAATTCTATTACATACAAAATTCTTACTAATTCAAAATTAGTAAAAATTGGATTATTATCATATTCATTATATCTTTGGCATTGGGGAATTATTGTTTTAAGTAGATGGACTATAGGAGTTCATTGGTGGTCAATTCCTTTCCAAATTATCTTTATATATTTTTCTGCATTATTATCATACAGGTTTGTAGAAAATCCCATGCGGGGAATTAATAAGAAGAAAAAATATACTTTTTTTACTGCTTTTATTGTCCTTGTAGGTTTGTTCAATGGTCTAAAATTTTTTGCTTTACAAGGAGAACTCATTTCAAAAATTTATAAGTTAAATCCATTAACAAATAATTCAATAAATGCAAAAAAATGGACTGGATCTGACGTAAGGTGTTTAGATCTTCCATCAGAATTAATTAGGACTGATAATTGCAAAAAAGTTGTTATTAACCCAAATATGAATAATTTAATAATAATTGGTGATTCTCATGCTCAACAGTCCACTTTTATAGTAGATAAATCTTTACCTAAAGGTAAATATAACCATGGTTATATTAGTCCAAAAAATTATGGTGATAAAGATCTACCTGGAGTTTTATATGGCTTAGGAGATCTAGATAAAGCAGATCTAATACAATATATCTTAAATAATTTAAAACCAAAAGATATCATTCTCATTGCTTTTCATAGAGGGCGATTTAATAATTTAGTTGATAATCATGTAAATCTAAAAAAAGATAAAAGACTTACTAAAAGAGGGCTGATATCGGCAGAAACTATTTTTAAATTGGGCAAAAAAATAAATTCAAAAGGGGGGAAATTGATATTGTTGAGAGATACTCCTCTTCTTCCAGAAAATGTAAAGGATACGACTATTTGTAATACTTGGAGAAAACTAAAATTAAATAATTGCGAAATTTCATTAAAGCAAGATTTGAGAACAAGATTATTGCAAGATAAAGTATTTGATTTGGCTATTAGTTTGGCTGAAGCTAATGGATTTAAAATCTATTCATGGGATCCGATTTTTTATTTGTATGAAGGTTCGGAAAAATTTAGGGATATAGATAAATCAGGAAATTTATTGATGCGAGATCAAAATCATATTACAGAATATGCAGCTAACAAATTGAGTATTTTTTTCAAAAAATACTTATATGAGCAAAAAATAATATATTAATTATGCTTTTTAAAATTTGAAATGTTTTAATTTATTTCTGGTTTACTTGCAGTTACAGTAATTGATAATCCTAACAAGAATTCAAATTTCTTAACTATTAATCTTGGATACAAAAATTGTATAAAAGTATAAAGAAAACTTTTTTGATATTTTTTTGATCTGGGCATCAACAAAAGATCACCAGAACTAGCAAATTTTTTTAATATTATTTTTTTTAATCCAAATCCTTCAAGAATTTTTACTAATTCTTTTTTTGAGTAACACTTTGTCCCTGGTGATTCTAGATATTTAAATATAATTTTTTCTTGCGATAAAAAAGGCTTTCCTTTTGCTAAACCGTGAAGTAACCAAAGCATTAATCCAGTAGCACTAAAATTTGAATAAACCATTATTTTAAATTTACCTCCAGGCTTTAAAACTCTATATGCTTCGGAGATACAAAGCATTGTGTTTTTAGCATGATGCAAAACCCCATGGCTATAAATCATATCAAAAGTATTGTCCTTAAAAGGTAAGCTTTCAGCATTTGCTTTTTCTAAATATTCCAGTTTATATTTTTTATTTTTTAGTGAAGTTAAAATATTACTATTTGTTTTTTGGATAGCAGAATAAGTAGCATCTATCCCATAACAAATCGCATCTCTTTTTAAAAACTCAATAAAATCAGTCCCTGCTCCTACTCCAATTTCTAGTATTTTCTTATTTATGAGATCCTCAGATTCACAAAACGCAAATTCTTTAATATAAGGTTCAGCTTTGTATCTGTTATAAGCAATTTCTTGAAAGTATTTTTTTAAATTTTTTTTATTTGAGAAACGGGTCCCACATACTTCTTCCTCCCAAAAATTTGTAATATCTTTTTGATTAATCATGTTAATTATCCTATTAAGTTCTTGAAAAAGATTTTTTATATTTTTTCTTCCAAAGAAGAAAACTCAAACATTTGAGTAGAATCTATAGAGATAATCTTACAGATAATTAATTTAAAATTTCATATTTATATATTTTTTTTAAAAAAAAGACCATTATTTTATTTTTAAAAATAAAAATTTAATATAGAATGTCTGCTATAAATATAAGAAATAAGATTAAGTAAACCTATCTACTAAGCTTTATTTTTTTTATTATTAATCAAATTTAAGTTTAGTTATTATTCAAATATGTGTGGAATATCTGGTTACTTTTTAAAAAATAATTCTTCACTAAAATTGAGTCCTGAGATAAATAAATCTTTGGAACTTATTTCACATCGAGGACCAGATGACAAAGGTATTTATATTGCAGAAGAAAAAAAAGTGGGATTAGCTCATAGCCGACTTTCTATTATTGATATTTCAAAAAATGGTCACCAACCAATGCATTCTTCAGATAATAGATTAACTATTATCTTTAATGGCGAAATTTACAATTACAAAGAATTAAGAAGATTTTTGAATAAAAATGGATATAAAGAATGGGATGGAGATTCTGATACAGAAGTTATTTTAAAAATGTTTCTTTATTCACTAAACCATGGGCTTAAATTAGAAAAAGTATTATCACGTTTAAAAGGTATATTTGCTATAGCTCTATGGGACTCATTAGAAAAGGAATTATTTTTAATTAGAGATGCTCTAGGAGTTAAACCTCTTTATTTCTGCGAAATGGAACTAGGAATTACTTTTGCAAGCGAAATAAAAGCGATATTACCTTTTGAAAATAAAATGTCACCAAATAAAAAAAATAATTCTGGAAATTTTATCGACGCTGAAAATATAAATAGATATCTAACTTTTCTTTGGTGTCCAGGGAATGGTACTCCATTAAAAAAAATCAGGAAAGTTGGTCCGGGTGAATACCTTAAAGTTAAAAATGGGCAATTAGAAAACAAAGTTAAATGGTACCTTTTACCAACATTTAATTTAAAGACAAAAAAATTAAATAAGTTTGATTCTATTCAGGGCACTTATGAGAATCTAAAAAAAGCTGTTGATAGGCAATTAATATCAGATGTCCCTGTAGGAGCATTTCTTTCTGGCGGACTTGATTCCAGCAGTATTGTTGCTATTGCCAGTCAAACATTACCAAAAATAAATTGCTTCACAATTAAAATAAATGGTCAACATGAAAAGGGATTTGTAGATGATCTTCCATATGCTAAAAGAGTTGCAAATCACTTAAATTTACCCTTGGATATTGTTGAAGTGGAGTCATCAGCATTAGCATCCAGATTAGAAGAAATGGTTTGGCAGTTAGATGAACCTTTAGCTGATGTAGCACCTTTAAATGTTTTATTGATATCTAGATTAGCAAAAAAACAGGGGATAAAAGTTTTGCTTTCAGGTGCAGGAGGTGATGATATTTTTAGTGGATATAGTAGGCACCTTTCCTTAAAACTAGATAGTTACTGGAATTGGCTTCCAAAAAACATCAGAATTAATTTAGAGACATTGACTTCTAATATTTCAATAGAAAAACCTTTTTATAGAAGAATTAGAAAGATATTTTCAGGCGCATCTCTTAATGCTGATGATAGGATAATAAATTACTTTAAGTGGATTGATAGTAGAAATCTTGAAAATCTTTATACCAAAAAATTTTTTAGTCAACTAAAAAATATAAAAGCAGAATTACCTATATTAAATTTTGTCAATGAATTCCCTAATGGATTATCTCCTTTAGAAAAGATGTTAGCTATTGAACAGAGATTTTTCTTGACTGATCATAATTTGACCTATGTTGATAAGATGTCTATGAGAGAAGGTGTGGAAGTTAGAGTTCCATTCCTAGATACTGATTTATTAGAATTTACTAGTAGAATTCCTGATAAATATAAATTAAGAGGTTTTGATAGTAAATGGGTTTTAAAAAAAGCTATGGAACCTTATTTGCCAAAAGATATTATTTATAGGCCTAAGACTGGCTTTGGCGGTCCATTGAGACATTGGCTCCGTTTTGAGTTAAATGAATGGATTAATGATATTCTTTCTGAAGAAAGACTAAAAAAAAGAGGAATATTTAATCATTTGAGAGTCAAACGTTTAATTAAAGAAAATAATGAAGGCAAAATAGACGCAAGTTACATTTTACTATCAATTGCATGTATTGAAATTTGGTTTACTCGTTTTTTGGATCATCAATAAAATAATAAAAATAAAGCTTTTTATTATTTTCCTAACAAAGCTTGCTTTGTTTATTAATCGAATGCGCTTTCAAAGAAAAGAATAGTTGAAACTATCCCTGTAAACGGACTTGTAACCTCGCTGAGCACTTCAGTAGCAATATTAAATCCACTTTTACCCACGTATATAATATCTCCATTTCTTAAATAGGGATTGTTTTTCGATCCTGGTTTTGAATTTCTAGAATATCTAATTTTTCTTCTTATTATGTTTCCATCGTTCTCGTATCTTATAAAATTAACAGGACCTTTCAATGCTTTTGGACCACCAGCTACGTCAATAGCATCAATAAGAGTTCCTGTTTTAGAGAGGTTTACTGGACCAGGGGTTATTACTCTTCCACTGACATAAACTCTTATGAATTTTGGATTTATATTAGATTTTACAATTTTTGAAATTTGAGCAAGCGCTTTTTGTTCGCCTTTATTAACTCTAATCATATCTCCATCAAGTATACGAATATTTTGAAGAGTATCCTCTAATTCCAATACACGTAAAAGATTTATTTTTGTTGAGATTTTACCACCACCATTTGATATTGAATTTTTTCTAATAACTTGAATATTTCTAATATCTGCATCTATAGTCAAACCACCACTTTTTCTTAAAGCATCAATTAACTTTGGGAAAATAACTTGTTTTTTATCGCTTTTCCTCATACCAATAATATCTTGATCAAGATAATTTAAATTATCAATTTGAACCATCCCTGGCAAAACATGACTACCTGGATTTTCAACCTCTCCATCTATATAAATTGTTATTGGACGATACTTAATAATATCAATTTTAATATTAGGTTTTAGTACAAATTTTTGATATTCATCAGCTAATATATTTTTCAACTCTTCAATCGTCAATCCAGCGACATAAATCTTGTCTAATCTTTTTAAAGTAATCATACCTTGTCCATCTACTAATAATTCTTGTCTAAATTGTTCTTTTGCAATTGGATCATCAGTGAATGTTAAAGACAGTACATCTCCAGAACCAATTATATAAAAAGTATCTTTATCTCTTTTTCTTAAATATTCACTATTTGGGGAGAGATTATTATTAGACGCATATAATTTCTTGTAAGATTCCAATGTTCCTAAAATTAAAAAAAATAAAATGAATCCTGAAAAAAATAATTTTCTTTTTTTAAACTTTTTAATTAATTTTTTTTTGGTCATAATTTTTTTAAACAAAGGTTTGAAATTATTCAATAGTAAGAAAGCTAATATTTAATTCAGGTATAGATTTTAATCTGGAAATTTGTGTTTCAAAGGTAGAAATTTTTACTGATCCCAAATGAACTAAACAAATAATATTTTTATATTGTATTACTTCATTTATCTTTGAGGTAATTATGTATTTTTTATTATCTAAAACATTTCCAAAAATTTTATCTATAGTAGATAATTCTAATTCCTCATTCGATCCAATTAAGTAAAGTACAACCTTATCATTTGTGTCCAACTTTATTGATTTTATAAATATATTTAAAATGTCTTCCCATTCTTCTTGATTATTAATGTAGAGATGATCAATAGGTGCATTTTGAGTAAAATGCTTCATGCTGGACTTTAAACTTAAAATATTTCTATAATTTTCATAAACAAAAGAGATAAATGAAGCAAAAATGGAGGAAGCTAAAAATGTTAGAAAAACAATACGTTTTTTTTGTGGTGCTACTGCATAAGGCAGAATTGTTGGCCTTGTAATTAGTTGAGTTTCATTTAATTCATTAGTCTTTTCTAAAGATAATTGGATATATTTTTGTTCCATTGAATTAAGGGTAATATTACTTTTTAAAGCAGTTCTAAATAAATTTCCATACTTATTTAATTTATCTTGAGAACGACTTACTGCATCAATTTTGGATAACATTAAATTCTTTTCAGATTTTAATTTAGACATTAGTTTTTCCCTTATTATTTCTCTTAAATTAGATTTTTGAAAAAGCAAACTTTGAATTTCAATGTCTTCCTCTTTAAAAATTTTTCTTAAATTACTTAAAGTAATTTCGTTAGATAAATAAGTTTCATATTCAGGAATTGTATCTTTTCTTTTATTAATTAATTCGATTGATTTTGAAAAAATTTCATCTGAATCAATAGGTAGTTTTTCAAGTTGCTTAATATTTAATTCAATTTCCTTTAATTTATTGAAAGAGTCTATTTTATTTACTGAAAACTGATCAATCGCAGGGGCATCTGTCTTTACAGGAAGAACAGTTGGGACATAAATAGATTGCTGATTTGCATATTCCTGTAATTTTGCATAATCCTTATTAGCTTTTTCCTCGTATTTTTTAATTTGTGCATCAAGGAAACCCATGCTTAAAGAAATATCTTTCATTCTTTTTTCCTTTCTATAAAGTTCATATGATTCTGCTATGTCTTCTAAAACTTTTTCCAACATTATTTTGTCATTATCTTTATAAACAACATTTAATACATTTGTTTCTGGAATACTTTTTACCTTTAAACTTCTTACCCATTTTTGAAATGTCAAAAATTTATCATTTCTTTTATTTTTTACATATTCATAAATATCCATCAAAACGTATGGACTTTTTAGAATCACTACCTCTGTTTGTAATGTGGAACTTCCTAGGGATAATGATGACAAATCAAAGCCTAAACCTCCTACTAATGAGCCACCTGAAGATCTTGTGCTTTGCTTATCGTAAACAATTTGAAATTCTCCCTGCCAAATTTTAGGTCGATTTATTGCATATAGAGCAGATATACAAGAACTAATAAATACGAATGATATGATGAATAATTTATTTCTTAAAATTTTTTCAATGATTGGACGAATTTCTATTTCATCATTATTCAAAGTTTGATTTTTAGAATTATAATTAGAAGTTTCTCTATCCACTATGTATATTTTTTGACAGTAATTATTATCTTGTATATGGTAGCAATAAATCTTAATTTTGAAAATTAGTTACATTATAAAACTTTTCTCCATACCGCTAAAAGTCTTCCTTGAAAAATTACTTCATCAGTATTTAATTCAATGGGTTCATAATTAGGATTTGCTGCTTCGAGGAATATTTTTCCTCCTCTCTTAAAAAAATATTTTAAAGTTGTCCCTAAACCTGGAACCATTGCACTAATAATTGTTCCATTTCTTAGTGAATAAGAATCACTAATTGGCTCCATCAAAACCATATCTCCATCTGCAATACAAGCATCTATCATTGAATCTCCATTTACAGAAAGTGCAAAAACATTTTTTTTCTTTAAAACTTCAGAGATATCTAAATTTTCATTAATATCAGAATAAGTTTCGATTAAACCTCCAGCTGCGACTGATCCCAAAATTGGAACACCTTCTACAAATTCATCAACTATTTGCATTGTTCGTGCCTTCCCTTCTTGCCACGATATATATCCCTTTTCTTGAAGGTGCTTTAGTCGACTTTGAATTGGAGCTGGAGATTTTAAACCCATAGCTTGCATCATCTGTCTTATTGATGGACTATGTTGAAAGTTTTTCATATAGTCTTTTATCCAACCATAAAGCTCATTTTGAGCATTAGTAAGGTTATTATCGTCTGAAGATTTCATTAAAACAAATGTACTCTAATACATTTGTACCTATTTTTTGGCTTATTGGCAAATGATGTCAAGAAAGAATGCAGGCTAATAATGCCTGTTGAACATGCATTCTATTTTCTGCCTGCTCAAAAATCCTACTTTTTTTACTTTCAATTACTTCATCAGTTATCTCCTTAGACCTATATGCAGGAAGGCAATGAAGAACAATAGCCTCCTTCTCAGCCTTGCTGACCAAATTGCTATCAATAGTAAATCCATTAAAGTCTTTATCTTTCGCTGACTTTTGATTTTCTTCGCCCATAGAAGACCAAACATCTGTGTATAGAACATTTGCCCCTAAAACAGCTTCATCTATATCATGTGTAATTTTCAATAAATTCTTATTCTTGTATAGTTCTTTTGCTTTATTTAAAACAATCGATTTTGGCTCATAACCTTTAGGACATGCAATTCTAATTTCAACTCCTAACAATGCTCCACACAAAATAAGTGAATTAGCCACATTATTACCGTCTCCTATAAACGTTAAAACAACGTCTTTAAAATCTAAAAATTCTTCCTTAATTGTATAAAAATCAGCTAACGCTTGACATGGATGTTCTAAATCTGTCAGAGCATTTACAACTGGTTTAGTTGACCATTTTGCGTATTCTTCCAAATCTGAATGACTAAAAGTTCTAATTGCTATAGCATCACAATACCTACTTAAAACTCTTGCAGTATCTTTAATTGGCTCTCCTCTTCTTATTTGTGAAGTTGATGGATTTAGATCAATTGTGGTACCTCCGATTCTTGACATTGCAACTTGAAAGCTGACTCTTGTACGAGTAGATGATTTATCAAAAATCAACCCTAAAACTTTATTCTTTAATTCAATGTTTAATTTCTTATTTTTTAACTTATTTGTGAGGTCTAAAATATAAACTAATTCCTCACTTGAAATATCCAAACTTGATAAAAAATTTCTATTAGCAAGCTTGTTTGGTTCAATCATTAAACTCTTTCAGAAATTTAAATTTTACTATGCAGGTAATTTGCTTTCTGCAAGAAGAGTTTTCAATTCTTCACCTTCAATAACTTCTTCTTTAAGAATTTTTTGCGAAATTGATTCAAGCAAAGATAAATTATTCCTCAATATTTTTAATGCCGTCTCGTGAGCATCATCTACTAAATCTCTAACTTCTTTATCTATTGCTTGAGCTGTAGCATCACTTACAGATCTTCTTGGATTGTTACCATTACCTAGGAATTGACCTCCCCCTTGTTTGTCATAAGCTAGAGGGCCAAGAATATCGCTCATACCAAAGGTACCTACCATCTGTTCCGCTATATCAGTTGCTCTCTGAAGATCATTAGAAGCACCTGTTGTGATTTTTCCAAACACAACTTCTTCAGCAGATCTTCCTCCAAGTAAAGTCGCTATTTGACCTTTTAGTTCCTCCTTTGAATTAAGAAATCTTTCTTCAGTGGGGAGTTGTAATGTGTAACCAAGTGCACTCATACCTCTAGGAACAATTGAAATTTTAGCAACCTTTGATCCACCAGGCATTAGATGACCGACTATAGCATGTCCAACTTCATGATAAGCTACAACTTTTTTCTCATCATCTTGCAAAACACGACTTTTCTTTTCTAGGCCGGCAACAACTCTTTCTATAGCCTCACTTAAATCTTGTTGTTCTACACTTTTCCTTTTAGCTCTTGCTGCAAGCAAGGCTGCTTCATTAACCATATTAGCTAGATCTGCCCCCGCAAAACCACTTGTAGCCTGTGCTATGGAATCTAAATCTATTGTCTCTGCTAATTTGACCTTTTTTGTATAAATTTCTAATATCGTTTTTCTCCCAGAAAGGTCAGGCCTATCAACTAATACCTGTCTATCAAATCTACCAGGTCTTAATAATGCCGCATCAAGAACTTCTGGTTGGTTAGTAGCAGCAAGAACTATAACTGGCTTTTCAGTTGAGGAAAAACCGTCCATTTCGGTTAATAGCTGATTTAGTGTTTGTTCTCTTTCGTCATTACCCCCTACGACTCCCATTGATCCAGAACGGCTCTTGCCAATGGCATCTAATTCATCAATAAAAATTATGCATGGTGCTTTCTTTTTTGCTTGTTCAAATAAATCTCTGACTCTTGCTGCACCTGCTCCAACAAAAAGTTCAACAAATTCAGAACCTGAAATAATAAAAAAAGGAACTTCTGCTTCTCCAGCAACAGCTTTCGATAGAAGGGTTTTTCCTGTTCCTGGAGGTCCTACAAGAAGAACTCCTTTAGGTATTCTTGCTCCAATATCTGTATATCTTTCCGGTTTTTTTAAAAAATCTACTATTTCGGTTAATTCGTCTTTCGCTTCATCAACTCCAGCTACATCTGCGAAAGTAACTTTTGATTCGTCATCTGGGACGTAAACCTTAGCTTTACTTTTTGTAAAACTTAGAGCGCCTTGAGCTCCACCACCTCCCATACTTCTTCTCGCAAAGAATTGCAATACAAGAATGAAAATTAATGGCGGTACCACCCAACTTAGGATTGTTGAAAAGAAATTAGGTTTCTTTGGCGGGGCAGCTGCGAATTCGACCCCTTTACTTTCCAATCTCTGAGGAAGATCCATATCAAAAATTGGGGTTGTGGCCAATACTGATGGCGCACCCTCTTCAGGCCCATTTAATTCATATCTAATTTGTTCTTGAGTAATGTAAGCTCTTTTTACTTCTCCATCATTAACCTGATCAATAAAGAGTGAATAAGGCACTCTTGGAATTTGCATATTTTGATTCGGGAATAGGCTACTGAATAAAAGTAAAGCTCCAACACCTATTAAAATAATATTTACAATTCCAAATCTTCTATTAGGTTGATTATCGTCTTGTCTTATTGGCATAGTTGTGATCAATAGTGAACTTATTATAAACTAAATCAGTAGTTTCCGTATCTGTATTGTTTTTTTTGGGTAAGAACCGTACGGTTCTTTGATCAATGTAAATTAATATCAAAAACTAATGTTTTAATAAACTTTTAACGCACATATCATTTCCAATCAATCTGATCTGAAGATTGCTTAAATTATAAATATCATTCATTTCTGTAAATTTAAAATCACCAAAAGCATTCATGCAATTTTCTCCACCTAATATTTTTGGGGCAATAAAAGTAATAATTTCCTGAATACAGTTAGATTGCATGGCGGCAGTAGCCAATCTAGGGCCACATTCCCAAAGAACTTTGTTACAACCTCTTTTGGCAAGAAGTTTTGAAATTAACTCAGGTTTATCTGATGATACCTTTTCTACCTCTACACATTTCGGGATTCTTGAGAGGAAGTCTTCATTTGCTGTAGAAGAATCATAAATAACTATAGTTTTTGCCCTACTACAATCCCAAAGATTTGATTTTGAAGGAAGATCTAAACTTTTTGTGAAAACGACTCGCAAAGGCTCAGGATTTTTTAAACCCCTTGTAGTTAAAAGCGGATTATCTTTCCTTAATGTGTTTCCACCAATAATTATGGCATCAAATTCAGTTCTAAAAGAGTGAACCAATGACCGTGATTCTTTATTAGTAATCCATTTACTTTTGCCATTTTTTAAACCTATTCTGCCATCCATACTCATAGCCCACTTAAGAACACCAAATGATTTTTTAGTAATATTTCTATGAATAAAAGCTTTATTTAAGTCTAGAGATTCTTTTTTACATAATCCTAAATGAACTTGAATACCAGCTTCTTTTAGCTGCTTAATCCCTTTGCCAGATACTCTCTTATCAGGATCTTTGATAGATATAAATACTTTTCTTATACCCGAAGATATTAACTTATCTACACATGGAGGTGTTTTACCTTGATGACAACAGGGTTCAAGATTTACATACATTGATCCGCCTTTGGGATCCTTTCTCAAATTACTAAAAGCCATTGCTTCAGCATGAGGCATCCCAGTTTTGTGATGAAATCCCTCTGAAATAAGACTTCCATTCTTATCAAGTATCACTGCTCCAACTCTAGGGTTAGGACTAGTTGAATTATTGCCTAACGAAGCCAAAAAAATTGCTCTTTTCATCCACTTTATATGGCTTATATTTTTTTCATACATGTCCTAAAATCAAAATCAATTTATTGATCTCCATTCTTTAACAATAAATGGAGGAACTGGTAACTCAGAAAAAACTCCTGACAAAGATAATCTTAATGGTCTATTTTTATCTAAATTTTTAATCAATCCATCAAGATCAAATTCTGCAGCAGCTTGTCTTCCATCATTTGCCAATTCCACATTAAGTAATGTTTTATCATCTAGAAACCACTGTTTTCTCCCAGATTCAACCCTCAAGTCAGTGGGATGATCAATCCTAAGATTTCCTGGATAT
>MDTE01126041.1_pt1 | contig 37373 bp, 32 predicted proteins | sample 811231 | NCBI WGS metagenome assembly MDTE01 (sample SAMN05326651, study PRJNA326480) | marine metagenome | isolation source: seawater | place: Indian Ocean: Red Sea | collected 2010 | reverse complement strand
TTCCACCATCCATAAAAAAAAAGAGATGAAGCCAACAAAAAAAATTGTCTTAGCCTTATAAAACTTACTCTGCTTAAGTAGAAAAAAATAAAGAATGTAGTTGGTAGAAATAAAATAAGAAATTCATATGAATTGAATAGCATAAATTAAAATTTATTATTAAATATTAAATCATAATTTATTAAATTTTTTCTATTTTAGTTAATTTATTAACTTCTAAATGCATAAACAATTATGCTCTTATGTCTGCTATCAGCTATATTAAAGTAAAGTTATAAAACCTGTTATTACCTTATTTATGACCCTTTTGGCTAATTCATGGCGTGCAGGGGGTCAAATCCGATTAGCTCCATAACTAACCATCTTCCAAACAATTAAATAATTTTTTTTGCAATATTTCATCTTTAAATTCTGTAAGTTATAAATTTCCATAAAGCCATTTTTGATAACCTTCAGGCAATCTTGAATAAAAAGTTTAAGCTTTAATTTTTCATATAAAATTTAAATTAACTTAGTAAATAATGTTGAATTATTTTCATTTAAATAAAGCCAAAAAAGAATTTTGTCTAATTGTGCAAAAATATTATAATTTTTTTTTCTTTTAATTTGATTTTTGAAATTTATCTAATTGATAGATTCTTTAATTTTCAAATCTTGATTTTTATTAAAAATTAATAAAGAAAGCATTAAAGAAAATGATAAAGGTATTCCAAGTCCGAAAATTGAAAAATGAACCAATTCAGTAAGACTCAACAAAAAATAATAAAGCAAGGATGCAAAGCTTATTTGACTTAACTTTGATGTAATTTCTTGATTAATTCTAATTTTCCTTAAAGCTTTTTTCTTAAGTAAATAAATGATTAGAATAAAAAATAAGAATATTGTTAGAAAAATACCAAATTCCTCTAATAAAACTAAAGGTAAAACTGCTTTCTCTACTGGAGCACTTACAGGGAGTGGGCCTAAGTAAGTAAATTTCTGAACCCAGGGGAAAGAAAATTCTCCAATTATTCCTGTTAGTTGAATCCCAAAACCAGTCCCTGTGAAAGGATTCTCTATAAAGTTTGTGAATTGATTAATAATAAGTGCTCCTCTCGATAATTCGTATAGTTTAAAAATCGATAGAAAACCATCAGAATAATTCTTTAAAATAAAGCTAGAAAAAATTGTGGGATTTAATAAAGTAAAAATTCCCAGCAAAAATAAGGAGAATATATTTTTTTTTATTATTCTATAAATACCAAAACTAAAAATATAAGTTAGTCCAATCGCTAGGATTGGGCCTCTTGCATTTGTTAAAAAAGCTATTGCTATTAGAAACCATTCTGGCAATGATATAAACTTTTTTTGGCTAATAATTGAAATTAATATTTTTAGATATAGTAAAAAAGAAATAATTACTGATAGGGCAATAGGGCCTCTTATACATAAAGAAAGATATCCATCAACAGAAAATAAACTATTCATCCCAAGAGTTATAAACCTTATTAAAGATCCAAATAAAATGAACTGAATCAGGCTGACAAATAAAAAATTTAGAAATTCAAATAATGTCGATAAATCTCTTCTCTCATCAGAATAAAAAAATTTTGATAAAAGTTCATACAACAATAAAATTACCGAAACGAGTATTGAAAATTTTAAAACTGAAAATAAAAAGTTGTTTGAGAATAAAAAAGAATGAATATATATAGACAGAATTGGAATTATAATTAGTAGATTAAATTTATTTCTAAAACTGAACCATTTAGATATACTAACTAAAATTAGAGGTCCTATAATTAATTGGGATGACATATTAATATTTTCATAACCCGCAAAATAAGCAGCAATGGATGCTAATAAAAGTGTATAAATGGCATATTTATAAGAGATTAAGTTAAATGCTATCAATAATATAGATATGGCGAAAATACCGAAATAACCCAAAGAATCGAAACTAAGAAGAATAGCAATTAAAGAGTTTAAAAAAATTATTTTCTTATCTAACTTGAGCATATTTAAGATAACTTTTTGGTTTTATAAAGATTTTATATTTAAAAAAAAATCAAGTAGAAGCTTTAATCTGATCATCATAAGATTAATTAAAACCAATCTATAAAAACTCAAAAATTTGTATTCTATGAATTTCAATTAAAATAACCTACATAAATAAAACCAATAATTTTGCTTTTATATATATTTATATATTTATTTAAAACAATAAGTTGTTTATTTGTAAATTTGCCTTCTTCTATAAGAAGAATTAATTTATCAAAATTATTGACTAGTTTGGTATCTTTTATGTTTAGGGTTTTAAATTTATTTAAGAAAGATAATGATTTTTCTTTTACTATTGTTTCCTTTTCAATTTCAATTAATTTACCCTCTATTAATCCTACTTTATGTTCTTTGTATGAATTCAAGATACCCTCAATTAATTGTTGGCTCAAATCTTTTTTATTTATGTAAATAGTTTCTAAAAAATTACAATCAATTTTAGAATTTAATTCATTTAATTCATAAATTAGTCCTGTTTTTTTCTCACGATAAAAGGCAACAAAATAACTTAATAAAAATCCAATTAATAATGCTATTGAGGCTAATTTACTTCTTTGAGGACTAACTCTTCCTTTCTCTATGGTTGGTTCTGATATCATTTTCCAAGCATCTAATTGTTTAAATTTCTCTAGTTGAAACATCGCGTAATCGTCATTAATACTTTTAAGTATTTGTTCATCCCTATTAGCAATATTTCTTAATTCCCTGTATTTCAATAAAATCTCATTTGGTCTTTTTAAATCAGTTCTAAACTTTTCTATTTTTCTTTTTAAATTTTGTAAAACTTCAGAATTCTCTTTTAAGACAGATGAAAGATTGGTATATTCAACTTCATATTTTTCAAGCATTCTAAATTGATTCTTAAACCTTTGACTAGCTCCAGAGGATCTTTTATCAGAAGAAAGATCCCTATTATTAAATATTTCATTTATGTTGCTATTTTCAAATTGATCCAAGTCAAAGTTTGATTCAGAAGTTGTTTTATCTAAATCAACAAAACCATCGATATCTCCTAATCCATTTTCTATAGCAAATAGATTTAATTCTTTTCTTGATATTCTTGCTTTATCAGAATACACTTTTTGTTGATTTTTCAAGTATTCAATTGTTTTATTTAATTTTTTTTCTTTATCACTTTTTGAGAACTCTTTATATTTTCGAGAAATTTTATTTAAAACATCAATGATAAATTCTTTATTTTGATTCTCATAACTTATTGAGAGAACATTTGTTCCCTTTTTAAATACAATATTTAATTCTTGGTTTATCCAACTTTGATAATCTAATTTACTTTCTGAATTAAAAGAGGGATTGTTATTTTTGACAAAATTAAATACCGGGAGCAATACTGAGGGGCTTCTTAAAACAACTTCCTGCGTCTTAAGATTCGCAGAATCTGACACCACATTCGTTAACTGTAATAAGCCACCACCAAATTGATTTTTTTTATATTGATCACTAATTTCTACAACAATTTCAAAACTCCCTCTATAAACTGGTTTAATAAAATATGAACCTACTATTGTGCCAACAGTAAGGGCACCAGTAATTATAGTTATAAATTTAAAATTTCTTTTGACAATATTAAAAAGACTTTCAAAAACAATTCCTTCTTCTTGAGAATAATTGTTTAAATTTTTAGTTAAGTTATTCATATTTATTCAAATATTTTAAATATTGTAAATGTAGTTAAAATTGGTCTAGATATATTTTCTACTAGACGGGTAGTCTTACCAAATAAAGTTGTATTTATATGAATTATATCTCCTTCAAAAAGTACAGGACTATTTTTTAAATTTGATTTGCTTTTAGTATCAAGTGTATAGAAATTTTTTTCAGTTTTTCCGTATTCATTTAATCTCATATGAATTACATTTCCACTAAAATTTTGTTCTCCTCCAGCTTGATATATTGCCTGGTTCAAGGTTGATCCATGCTTTAATTGGTATGAACCTGGACTTGCAATATTTCCAGAAATATAAACTGTAAAAGAATCTGGAGTTAAGTTAGATTTATTTATTTCAATAATTTGATCCTTTATAATCTTATCTGATCTACCTACAACAATTGTATCGCCATCCCTAATCTTGATATTGACATTTTGATTACCCTCTTTAAGTAAAGAAAGTAAATTAAGGGTGGTTATTAATTTACCACCTCCATTAGTAATTGAATTTTTTCTTATTACTTTAATATTTGATAAATCTGCAAAATTTGTAATACCTTTAGTTAGTTGTAAGGCATCAAATAATCTTGGGGCTTTATAGGTAGTAATTGAATCTTTTAAAGTTGAGTTTACTTTTGAGAATGAAACTGGTTCATTACCATTAAGAACTGTATCTGAACCATTTACTGTAGGTATATAGCTTAGTGTATATAACCCAGGCTTATTAACTTCCCCCTTAACATAAACATTTGTAGGCCTATATGAATTGATTCTAATCGATATATTTGGATCGAAAATAAATTCTTTATATGCATCAATAATAATTTTGCTAAGTTCATCTATTGTCTTATTACTAGCAAAAACTCTCTTAATTTCAGGTAAATATATGTAGCCATTATTATCTACCTTATAAACTTTTGAAAAAATACTTATTCCAGAAAAGTTTAAGTATAAGGTATCTCCTGGGCCTAACAAATAATCTAAATCATTGTTAGCAATTAAACTCTTTGTTGTAGATATCTCATTATTAAAATTGTTTTTTAATAATTTTTCAGAATATATTGGATTCTCAAAAAAAAATAAACTGGTTATTATTAATAAAAAAGATAGTTTATTTGCTCGCAAGTTTAGTAACACATCCCTAAATTTAATTCCTAATATTCAAAATATTAACATAGAAGTCTTATTATCTCTGGAGATGAGGGCGCATTAAAAAAAATACCAAGAATTTTTCTAGAACACATGGAAATATAAAATACATTATCAATTGACTAGGCTGGATTGCAGGTAAACTATATTAGTTATTCATAAAATTATGATATCCCTTTTTTTCTGGACTAGAGTCATAGAAAATAACTATTTAGAAAGGAGTGTTCTCTAATTTTTCTGAATTATTGTTTTTAGAGCTTTATCTTAAGTTAGATGAATTTTAAAAATACAATCGAATAGTATAAATAACCTTATTCTATCTTTTTAGTTATTTATAATAATACAAAAAATGCTATTCTAAATTAATACAAATTTGACCTAAATGTCCAAAAGCGACTCAAATGTGACAAGAGTTTTAGCTAACGATGGTTTATCAAGTGAAAAATTATCAGTTTTTCATTTATATGAAAACCAATGCGTAAGTTTAGATAGGATAAGAGAATTGCATGGCTTGGAATCTTGGGCATTTAGGATCGCTTATAATGATAAGTTTGGAGGTGTAATAATTCAACAACAGCCAGGGGAAGGTAATAGAAAACATTATCATCCAGATGCCGATGAGAATTGGGTTATCATGGATGGAGTTTGGGAATGGTGGATAGATGGAGTTGGTACAAAAAAAGTCTTTAAAGGCGATATTATTGTAGTACCAAAGAATACTTGGCATTTAATCAAATGTATTGGCAATAGTCCGGGAGTTAGATATGCCATAACCATGCCAGATGTTAATCATGTTTATGAAACAGATCAATAACATATCTTTTAACTTTGAATCCAAAAAAGTTTTGGTTGTTGGAGGTAGCAAGGGAATAGGAAAAGAAGTTTGTAAACAATTTATTAATTCAGGAGCAATTGTTTATTGTGCATCAAGAACTTCTTGTGATTTAAAAAAAGCAATTAATATTAAATGTGACATATCTTCTTCATCAGATATTGATATGCTTTTCAAAAAAATTAAGGTTATAGATTATTGTATTAATGTTGCTGGTACAAATTTATGTGAAAAAATTGAAAATATAAATGAATCTGAATGGGATAGGGTCTTGGATGTAAATTTAAAATCTTTTTATCAAATATGTAAAAAAGCTATAGAGATAATGAAATCTCAAAATGGTGGGAGAATAGTGAATATTTCTTCCATAGCAGGGCGATCCAAAAGCCTAGTAAGTGGAGTTCATTATACTGCAAGCAAATATGGGGTTATTGGCTTAACAAAACAATTATCAAAAGAAGTGGCTAAGCATAATATTTTAGTGAATTGTTTATGCCCAAGCCAAACTTTGACTGAAATGTTAGAAGAATCCATGACTAAAGAACAACAAAAAAGTCTTGAAAATTCAATTCCCATTGGAAGAATAGCTTCTGTAACAGAGCAAGCATTACCAATTTTATTTTTATGTTCTGATGCTTCCTCATACATAACTGGTACTGCATTAGATGTAAATGGAGGGCAATTATAAGTATGAGAGAAGGAAAGATTTCTGCTCTAATTGCCGTTCGGGAAGGTTCAAAAAGAATTCCAAAAAAGAATATTAGAAATTTTGCTGGGTCATCTCTTTTAAAAATAAAAATTGAACAAGCTCTAGCTGCAGATGGAATTGATGAAGTTGTTGTGAGTTCTGATTCAGATGAGATGCTTGATCTGGCTGATTCATATAATGTTAAAGCAATAAAAAGACCATCTGAGTTTTGTTCTGATTCAGTAGAAATGAAAGAAGTTTACAAGCATTTAGCTGAAAACATAGATTGTGATCATGTTGTTTATCTGCATGTTACAAGTCCTTTATTAAATATTTCTACTTTGAATGAGAGTATAAAAATTTATAAAAACCTTAGTCCTGAGGTAAGTTCTTTAGCTTCAGTAGAACATATTATGAAATATATATGGTTTAAGGGGAAAGCTATCAACTACGATCCTGAAAATCATCCAAGATCTCAAGATCTTCCTAAATTTTACATTCTTAACTTTGCTATTAATATTATTTCTAGAATAGAGATGATTGAGACAAAATCTATTCTTGGAAATAATTTCTACCCTTATTTCATCAGCGAAATTGAGTCTCTAGATGTAGATACTAAAGTTCAATTTGAGATGGCTGAATATATTTACAAAAAATTAAATTTTTTAAATTGAAACCTGATTAAGCTGAATAATCTATTCTATGACTTGGATTTTCAGTTGCCTTTTCAATTGATGGGCATATAAAACCTGCACCATGTATTAGTTGATAAAAAAGCAATAAAGTAAGAACTTCCCCTGTATGATATTCATTTAATTTTAAAGAAATAATATTATAGCTTCCTTGTATTTTTGGAGAGCTTGCACATATCAATCCAGCTTTAAGTCCTTTTGATAAGGCATAATCCAAAGCAAGGCAAATATTTTTTGAATTTCCTGCACTACTGATACCAATGAGCATTGTTTGAGAAAGATTTTCAGAAAACTGACCTCTTAAAGAAATATCTACCCACTTTTGAACCCAATCATCATGAGAAATATCATTTATCAATGAACTAGCGAGAATTCCACTACCAGGAGCAGATGCTGATTTATTAGTCAAACGAGCTATATCAATAGATGCATGATCTGCAACAGCAAGATTACCTCCATTACCGACAATCAGAATTCTATTACACTTATTAAAGTCACTTTGCAATTTTTTCCATTGATCAGTTATTAAAACATTTTCGAAATTTTTATCAAAGCCCTCAATATTTAATGATGATGAAGGTTTATTAGTTATAGTCATACATAATCGTATTTTTCTTATAATATATTACCAATTTATTCTTAGATAAACGAGACTGTTATTTCACACATTACTATATTATGATTTTATGATTATTCATATTTTCGATTGTGATGGAGTCATTACTGATACTAATGATTTAAAGAAAAAAGCTTTTAAAAAAACAGCAGAAAAAAATTTGCCTAAAAAATATATACCTCATTTATTAGAGTTTCATTCAAAAAATGGGGGAAAATCAAGATGGGAAAAATTTGAATATATAAAGCAAAAGTTTTCTTTAAAAGATTTTGATGTAGATAAATCTTGTCAATATTTTGCTAGTTATGTAGAAAAAGAAATGTATAAGACTGCTTTAATACCCTCAGTTAAGAAATATATTAATCAAATTATTAATAATAATTGTGTTTATGTAGCCTCTGCAGGTGAAACTAATCAAGTAAAAAGGCTTATTAAATATCATAAAATTCGCATAAAAGAAGAGAATATATTTGGATCTCCTTTATCAAAGTTAGAAATAGTAAAAAAAATAAGAAAAAATAATATTAATGGAGAAATAGTTTTTTACGGAGATTCTATTCATGATGCAGAATGTGCTTTTCAAATAGATGCTAAATTTGTTTTCATTTGTGGATATACCAATCAGAAATTGGAAGATTTCAAGAACAAATATGATGTAAGTATTTCTCTAAAAAATTTCTCAAATCTAAAAAAGGATCAAATAGATTCTTTATTTTATTAGTTTTTAAAAACTTGAAATCTTTATTAAGTAAATAAGAGATATAATTAAAATTATTTTTTAAGAATTTATTGATTAGATTATTATTTATAACTGATAATTTTCCTCCGGAATTTAATGCGCCTGCATCGAGAACATTCGAACACATAAATGAATGGAATAAAGATAATGATGTAGAGATAATAGTAATAACTTGCTTCCCTAATTTTCCTTTTGGCAAAATCTATAAAGGGTATAAAAATAAACTTTATAAAATTGAGAATATTAATGGAATTAAATTAATAAGAGTTTGGAGTTATATTGCAAAAAACGAAGGAAAATTTCACAGAATTATAGATTTTTTAAGTTTTTCATTAATGGCATCAATTGTGGGTACATTATTAAAGACTGACTTAATAATTGCAACTTCACCTCAATTTTTTACAACATGGTCTGCATTTTTTATTTCTAAGATTAAAAGGGTTCCTTGGATATTTGAACTAAGAGATTTATGGCCAGAAACAATTCATGCAGTCAATGCCATAAAAAATAAAAAAATATTGAAAATACTAGAGAAAGTAGAATTAGCCCTATATCGAGACTGCTCAAAAGTAATTGCTCTTACTGATTCATTTAAAAATAACTTGATTTCTAGAGGGATTAATAAAAGCAAGATAGAGGTAATAAAAAATGGAGTTAACTTGAATTTATTTAGAGAAAATGCAAATGAAATTAAATCAAATTTATTTCATAATTTGAAAGATAGATTTCTCATAGCATATATAGGTACGCACGGCATGACTCATGGTCTAGATTTTATAATTAAATCTATACCAAGGCTAAAAATTAAAAATATACATTTTATTTTTATTGGTGATGGTGCTATGAAAGTAATGTTAAAAAAATTGGCAAAGGAATTATTTATAGAAAATATTACTTTTTTAGACTCTATAAAAAAAGAAGAAATTCCATCTTACTATTCTTCAATTGATGTTGCATTAGTAGTCCTTAAGAAAAATAAAACATTCGAGAAAGTTATTCCTTCAAAAATTTTCGAAGCATGCGCTCTTTCAAGACCAATTTTATTAGGAGTTGATGGTGAAGCAAAAGAATTGATTAAACAATACAATGCCGGAGTATCATTTGTTCCTGAGAATTTGAATGAATTTAGAAAAAGTATCTTGAAATTAATGGACAAAAAATATTATAAAAGATGTCAATTAGGTTGTAAGAATCTTGCAAATGATTTTAATAGAGAAGATTTAGCTAATAAGATGTTGAAAATATTAAAAAATACTGTTAATTAAATTTAAAAATTATGCGGATTATAATAATAACCCAAGATGAGCCCTTTTATTTAGCAGAAAATTTAAGCTATTTTATTAATTCCTTGTCAAAAGATGTAGAAATTGTAGGAGTAGTTTTATCTAAGCCAAGTCCATTTGGGAAAAAAGAGTCTTTCATCAGAAAATCAATTAAAACATTAAGAATATTTGGATTTAAATTTTTTATTTACTATTCAATAAAATACCTAATAAGCTTTTTTAATAGTTCAAAAAATGTAAAGCTTTCTTTAAAGAAGTTAAAAGTTCCAATTATTCAACTCAGAAAATCAATAAACAATCCCGACTCAATTTTAAAAATTAAAGCTTTTAAACCAGATTTATTTGTCTCAATTTTGGGGAATGAAATTTTCAAAAAAGAAATTATTTCATTATCAAAGCATGGCATTCTAAACCTCCATTCTTCTCTTTTGCCAAAATATCGTGGATTAATGCCATGTTTTTGGGTATTAAAAAATGATGAAAAGTATACTGGAGTCTCAGTTTTTTTAGTTGACAAAGGAATAGATTCAGGTCCAATATTAGTTAGAGAAAAGATATCAATAGGTAATATGAAACATAGTGAACTTATCAAGTATACTAAGCGCATAGGAATGATCGCAGTTAAAAAAGCTATTGAGATGATCAAAAATAAGGAAAAAGTTCGACTACCAAACATGGATTCTTTAATGACATATTATTCTTTTCCTACTAGAAAAGATGTTATTGAATTTTACAGAAAAGGGAAAAGTTTTTATTAATGAATATTCTTACTTTTGATATTGAAGAGTGGTTTCATCTTTTAGATCATGAAGGTCTAAAAAAAGAAGAAAATTGGAGTAATTTCGAATATAGATTAGAGTCAAATGTCGACAGAATTCTTGAATTGCTATGCAGAAAAAATCAAAAAGCAACTTTTTTTTGTTTAGGTTGGGTTGCCAGGAGGTTCCCAAAGGTTATCAAAAAAATACAAACAAATTTTTTCGAAATTGGCTCTCATTCAGATGTTCATAAACTTGTTTACGAGCAAAATAGAAATCAATTTAGAGATGATTTAAAAAAATCTCTCGCAAGTATTGAAGATGTAACTGGTGTCAAATGTACGTCATATAGAGCTCCAGGATTTTCAATTAAAGATGAAAATAAATGGGTTTTTAAAGAATTAATTAATCAAGGCATAAAAATAGACTGTAGTATATTTCCTGCCAAAAGAGCTCATGGAGGATTTGAAAGTTTTACAAAATCAGAACCATGTCTAATTAATTTTGGGAATAAAAGTATAAAGGAATTTCCCATTAATGTATTTAACTTTTTAAATTATCCTTTAATCTTTTCAGGCGGCGGATATTTTAGGATGTTACCTTACAAATTTATTCGTCAATTAGTAAAGAAGAGTGATTATGTGATGACATATTTTCATCCTCGTGATTTTGATGAAAATCAGCCCATAATATCTGACTTGAGTATTATAAGAAAGTATAAGTCTTACGTAGGCTTGAAATATTCTTTTAAAAAATTAGAAAAACTAATTTCTGAATTTGAATTTATTGATCTACGCAATGCAGATAGGTTTATAGATTGGGATAAAAAAGCTAAAATTGATTTTTCCTAATTCCTAAAATTTTTAAAATTTAAGAAATTATTATTTCATTTATTTTGTCGATTTCCCATGAGATATTACCGATATCTTTAAAATTAATAATTTCTTCATTACGTTTATTATTAATTTTGAAATTTGAAATTATTTTTTTGCTACTTAAAATGGTGATAAATCTTTGAATGCCCTTTTCAAAAGTGTTAGAAAATTGTATAGATTCTCTTTTAAATCTTTTACCCATACTTTTTGAATAATAGCTATTAATATTTATTAAATTTCTTTTATATTTATTAGGGTAAAAAGATAATTTAAGATCCTCAGATTTAATTAGATTTTGAAAATCAGGTGCAAAGTGTATCCAGCTTCTGCACCCTAAACTAATTTCATTTTGAATAGAATCAACAATTACTAAAATAAATCCATCCTTTTTATTAAACCTAACCCCAATCCATCTATAGTGAGTTGCATTTAGAGATGTAAAAGCATCATGACTACCTGAACTCCATAACCAATTTAATCTTTTTCCTTGTTTCCAATCCTTGGGATTGGATTTTCTTCCTGCTCGAAAACTTCCCCATGTATCTACAGATTCGATCCAATTTATTTTTGTTTTTTCTAAACGCCCAAGTTGAAGACAATTGTGAGCAGCCATAGATCTTTCATGGCTTCTAATTTTTCCTGCTTCATAGGTACTTACTCCAGATGAAATTATAAAGGGTTTGCCATTTTTCCAAAGATCAAAGGAGAGCATATCAGAATGCGCATGAGCAGCTAGATGTTTAGGACAAGAAATTCCACACTTAAAAGCTAATTCCCAGCCATGACCTGGCCTAAGTATTACCCATCCTGTAGCTTGCAAATGAGTAATAAAACTATTTCTATGAATTTTTTTATTAGTTTTAAATTGCTTTTCATGAATTATATTTTTGTTTGTTTTTAATTCTTTCAGGTATAGTTCTAAAATCTGAGATCGTAAACCATTTGATTTACATATATCTTTTTCTAGATAATTTTTTCCAAAGAAAATAACTTGATTTATATCTGGACAGATATTAATACTACTATCATTGAAATTAGGTAAATTTTCTCCTTTAATCTTTACTTTTGAAGCCCATTCCAACATTGATTTTATAATTATTAATAACCATTCAGGCTTACCCTTATTATTCAAACTGAGTATACAAGCTACCTCTATTAATCTATCTAATATTAGTAATGTATAAACTGCACTCCTCTCTTCATGACCGCCATCAGAAAGTATTTGTGATGATAATTCTAATTTTAATTTTCTTAAGGAATTATTATAAATAGAAGATGCTTTAGTTCCCTCGAATTGCAAAGAACCTATTAAGAGAGAACAAAGATTTTCAACCAAATGATTACCACCATGATGTGTTTCTAAATGATTATTTAACCAATTAATTTGCTTCCAAAGAGAGTCAATACGTTTCTTATTTTTCATTTTTGGGGATACGCGAAAAATCCATACCCAATTTCTTATTCTTAAGGAGGTAGTATAACTATGCCACCCATCTCCAATTCCTATAGGATTCTTTTCAATCCAATCATCAATGCAATGAGCTATGAAATAAGAATTATCTGGCCAATTATTATATTTCAGAAATTCATCGATGCATTGCCTAGACCATTCAAAATAATGTAGATTGAATTGCCAAAGTTTTAACCATTTTTTTTTACTCCATTGGAAAGGAAAGTTGAGATCCTTTTCTTCATTTAGAAATTTAAATTTTATGGTATTTTGATTATTAAGATTTAGATTCCTAGAAGGTATATCTATATTAGAAAAATCCTTTCCTAAAACCCATGTTGGAGTTTTCGAGAAACAATTAGGATTTAATACCCTAACAATTATTTTTGAATTATTTTCAAGAAATTTTCTTATTTCATATAAAATTCTTCTATAAATTCTAAAAGGTCCAATATCAAAGAGTGTTTTAATTAGAATCTTCATGTGAATTTAAAATACCACAGTATTCATTAAAATTATATTTACTCAAATCAATTTCTTTAAATTCTGAGTGTGCTACTAAGAAAAATAAATGATCTGCATTTTTTACAACATGTTCTAAAGAGCTTAATACAATTTCATTATGTTTTTTTATATTTGGTTCACAAACTAAAATATTAAATTTTTTCTTGATTAATTCATTAGTAATTTTCAAAGCTGGTGATTCCCGCAAATCATCTACATCAGGCTTATAAGTAAGCCCCATAATACCAATAATTATCTTTCTGCCTAGTTCTTTTTCAATTCGATCAATAATATTTAATACTTGATCAAGAACCCATTGAATTTTATTTAAATTAACTTCTCTTGCTACTTGTATTATTTTTGTAATTTCTGGATTTTGTGATGCGATAAACCAAGGATCAACAGCAATACAATGCCCCCCAACACCACATCCAGGATTCATTATATTTACCCTAGGATGATTATTTGCAAGTGATATCAGCTCATTTGAATCAATATCTAATTTATGGCAAATCATCGATAATTCATTAGCAAAAGCAATATTTACATCTCGAAAAGCATTTTCTGAAAGTTTTACTAGTTCTGCAGTTGAGCTATTTGTAGTATAAATTTCTCCTTTACAAAAACTCTTATAAAAAAGTTTGGCCGCAATATTTGCCTTTTTTGTCAACCCACCAATAACTCTATCATTTGATACTAATTCTTTAAGAATACTTCCTGGCATTACTCTCTCTGGGCAATAAGCAATATTAACTTGATCGATATCTAAAGAGGTTTTTTCAAATATCAAATCAGCAACTTTTTTTGTAGTGCCAACGGGCGAAGTTGATTCTAAAATAATTAAATTTCCTTTTTGTAAATATGGGCAAATTGATTCTGTAGCTGCCAAGACATAATCAATATTAGGGACAGGAATTTTTTTATGCTCATCCTTAAAAGGAGTTGGCACAGTAATAATAAAAACATCAGCTTTTCTAGGTATTTCAGATGCAATAATATTTCCTTTTTTAATACTTTCATAAAGTATTTCATCTAAATCTGGTTCAAACAAATGAGCTCTACCTGAATTTATTTTTTTGACGATTTGTAAATTTATATCTACGCCTATAACCTTATATAAATTCTGAGATAAAAGAGCAGCAGTAGGTAACCCAATATAACCTAGACCAATTACACAACAACTTTTCATTTTTGTATTTCTTTAAAAAGCCATTCATGAATTTCAAATATTTCATTAATTTCTATTGGAGGTAAAGAGTCATAATTTAATGATTTAATAAATTCTTTGACGCATTGTATTTGACCCTTATCCTGAATAATACTTCTTTTGGTAATAAAACCTGGGCATCCCCATGCTTTAAGTTTTTGAAAATTATCTAAAAGAAAAATCTTACCATCTACAAAAACTTCAATCTTTTCTTTATTAAATGATTTACTACCATTTGAAAAATAATGAATTGTACCTATTGATCCATTTTCAAAATGTAAACTGAGAGAAAAAATATCTGGTATAACTGACTTTGTTTTTGCGTTGACTATTTTAATGTCGTCAATTCTATCACCGGCAAGATATCTCAATAAATCTATAAAATGGCAGGCTTCTCCAACTAATCGTCCTCCACCTATTTTTGGATTCTGAATCCAATGATCATTGGAAATCTCACCTACATTACATGTATAGATAAATGAAATTGGTCCATTACATTTGAGAAGTTGTTTCTTAAGTTCTTTTATCAAAGGAGAAAATCTTCTATTAAATCCAACCATTAATATAGGTTTAAAATTATTTTTGATTGATAGAAAGTATTCTTCCTTTATTGCATTTAATTCATCCTTATTAAGACACAATGGTTTCTCTACAAAAATATGTTTTTTATTTTTTATTGCATTAATTACATATTTTGCATGAGTATCATGTCTAGTTGCAATAATTACAGCATCACTATCTTGGTCTTGCAAAACATCTGCAATATTCGTTGAGATCTTTTTAAATCCAAATTTTTTTGCAAGATAAGAAGCACCTACTCCAGTAAATGCAGATATGGTATTGAACTTTACTTTTGTTTTACTAAATGCGGGCAGAAGAACCTTGCTAATATAATTTCCAGCTCCTATAAAATCCAAAACAGGAAGATCTTTTTTATTAGAATTTAAATTCGAATTTAATATTACGCTATCGTTATGGTTTAATTCTTTATTTTCCGGATAATCAATTATGATCCCAAGCTTTTGTTTTTCACTAGTAAGCAATTCATAAGCTTTTGGACTATCTAAAAAGTCAAAATGATGAGATATTAATGGTTTAATATCAATTTGTTTTTCTTGAAGGGCTATTAAGATAGATTCAAAATTTCTTTTTTCTGTCCATCTAACAAATCCTATTGGATAATCAATTCCTTTCTTTTCATAATTTTGATCATATCTACCTGGTCCATATGAACAACTAACCATAAAAGAAAGTTCTTTTTTATAGAATAAATCTCTCCTAAGGTTTAGTCCAGTAACTCCAATAAGAACTATTCTTCCTCTTTGCCTACAAATTTTTGCTGATAAATCTATAGGTTCGTTTGAAGTTGTAGAAGCTGTAATTATTACACCATCTACTCCTATATCATTTGTTTGTCCCAAACAAAATGAAATCGGGTCAGAGTCTTTGTTTAAATTATAAGATAATATTCCTAAGCTTTCTGCTAAAGAACATTTTGAGCTATCTGGATCCAAGCCAATAACTCTGCATCCTTGAGCCTTAAGTAATTGAGCTGTAATCAAACCAATTAAACCTAGACCACTAACTACAAAGGTCTCTCCAAAGGTTGGCTTTGCTAATCTTATACCATTTAGAGCTATAGATCCGAGAACAGTAAATGAAGCTTCTTCATTAGTTACGTTATTAGGTATTAATGCACATAAATTTTTAGGAACTGAAACTATTTCTGCATGTGGTCCATTTGATACTACTCTTTGGCCAATTTTAAAATTAGTAACCTCACTTCCAATTTTGATAATTTTTCCTACATTGGAATAACCTAAAGGGATGGGGTTCTCGAGTTTATTTTTTATTGATTCAAAAGTAGATATGGGACCATCAGTTTTTGCTTTATCAAAAACTTCTTTTAACTTGTCAGGTTGTTGCTTAGCTTTACTAATTAAATTTGCTTTCCCAAATTCTACAAGCATTTTCTCCGTTCCTGGAGAAATCAATGAACATGATGTCTGAATTATAATTTCACCAGGTCTTGCATTTGGGATTGGTAATTCTGATAAATATGTTTTACCATCAGATAATGATTGAAGTAGCTGTCTCAAAATTTATTACCTCAAAATTTACCTTAAAGTACCTAAATAATTTTAATCATAATTCAATTACCTGAAAGACTTATTTTTTCATAAAAATACTTAATTGAAATATTTTTGTTTTTCTACAATCAATCAATTATTTCCATCAATAAATTTTTCGCACCAGATTTCAACACAAGCCAAGGAAAGCAAAGTGTAACTGGCTTCAATTTCGTCATTTTGGTTTGCACAAATTAATTTATTAACTTCTTCAGGTTTGAAGAATCCTCTCTTTTTCAATTTTTCAAAAGACAATATTTCATTTAACCAATCCTTTAATTCATATTTAAGCCATTTTCTTAGAGGCACTCCAAAGCCAGTTTTAGAACGATAAATTATATCTTTAGGGAGATATGGTTCCATTGTTTTTTTTAAAATCCATTTACTTTGGCCATGTCTTTGTTTAAAAGATTTTGGAATTTTTGACACAAAATTAATAAGTTCTAAATCAAGAAATGGGACCCTTACTTCTATACCATTTTTCATAGACATCTTATCAGTATAATTTAAATTATGATCAGCCAAAAAGAACCTCTTTTCTAAAAAAAGAACCCTTTCTAAATCATTTAAATCATTTGGTAAATCTTGCAGAAAATCAATCATGGGATTTTTCGTTATATGCTCATTAATTGCATTTTTAAATTCTTCAGTATAAATTTCTTTTAATTGTTTATTACTTATCCATCTAAAATATTCAATCAATCTTTCATCTCCATCAAAATTTGCTACTGATAATGTTTTTTTAATTCTTCTAGTTAGAGGATTACTTGTATTTAAATAATTTGCTCCAAAACTTATTTTTGTGCGTAAATATTTTGGAATCCAGTCCCAATATTTTTGATACTCAACTGCAATGTGTCTTCTATATCCTGTAAACAAATCATCTCCACCAGTGCCAGATAAAAGAACTTTAATACCTTTTGATTTAGCTAATTTACTTATAAAAAATATATTTAGAGCGGCAGGATCAGCAATAGGTTCATCTAATTGCCAAACCATATTTTCAATTTCTTTTACAATATCTTCTGAATTAACTTGAACAACCTCAAGAGGGACTTTTAAGTAAGATGCCACTTTAGAAGCATATGGGAAATCATCGTTTCTTCCTCTCTCTTGATCTCCTTTAGTCTTTATTGTGAAACAATTAATATCTGGATTAATTTCCCTCGCAAAAGTTACAATACTACTAGAGTCTAATCCTCCTGATAAGAAAGCTCCTAATGGGACATCGCTTACAAGCTGATTTTCAACTGCTCTTCGCAAATATTTTTCTGTTTCTTTTATAAATAAGTCTTTTGAAAATTTACTTGAACTTTTTATATTAAAAATTGGCAATTTATACCATTTCTTATTTTCAATTATCTTTCCATTTTTTATCTTCAAAAAAGAACCTGGCTCAAGCTTTTTTACGTTTTTAAAAGGTGTCTCTATTCCTGGACACCATAAAAAAGATAGATATTTATTAATTGCATTAGGAGAAATTTCTAAATTATTATTTTCAGATTCATCACTGTAATCAAATTGTCTTAATAGAGGCATAAGCGCTTTTATTTCACTAGCAAAAGCAAAAAAGTTTGGAGAATTAAAATAATATAAAGGTTTAACCCCTAATGCATCTCTAGCAACAATAAGTTCTTTTTTATTATTATCCCAAATGGCGAAAGAAAAAATTCCATTTATTTTGTTGAGTTTTTCATCTAAAGATTTATTTTCATTATTAGTTAAAACTAACAAATTTAATAAAACTTCAGTATCAGATTTACCTTTCCATAAGACATCAAATTTTGAGTCAATAGATTCTTTTAAGGATTTATAATTATAAATTTCTCCGTTGAAAACCAAGGTAAAATTACCACAATTACTTTTGATAGGTTGATGACCAGTTTTATTTAAATCAATAATAGAAAGTCTTCTATGAAACAGAGCAAGTTCATTATTTTTTTCTTTATAAAAGCCATAATCATCTGGACCTCTATGTTTAATTAATTCTAAAATTTCTTCTTGGATATAAGTTTGGTTAAATAAAGTTTTAGTATTTGAGTTAACTTCACAGGGCAAGAAAAAACCAGCTATGCCGCACATAATTTTAAAAAAAGATTGTTTTCATGGGTAGATAAGTTTATTCTTTTCTTGAATTGATAAATACTGAATTAATACAGCTCTAAACTTTCCCTTAAAAACAAAGAAACTGCCACCAGCTAGTCCTATAATTTTATATTTTTTTATCATATCAGATAAATCTTTTAAGTTTCCTAATCCGCCTAAAGCCGTAAGAGGAATAGAGATATTTTTATAAATTTGATCTATTATAAAATCATCATAACCACTTAAAGTTCCGTCCCTATCAATAGAATTTATTAAAATTTCTCCTGCACCAAGAGATTCCATTTTTTTGGAAATTTCTATAGGATCAAGACCTGTATTTTTTTTTCCATTTGAAGTAAATATTTTATATGAGTTTTTTATAACTCCAGTTTTTTTAATATCCATTATAAAAACAATACTTTGACTACCCACTGTTTGAGAAGCCTCAAAAATTAAATTAGGATTATAAATTGCATTTGAACTTATCCCAACTTTTTCCACACCCAAACTTATAAGTTTTTTTACTTGGCTCAATGTTCTAACTCCTCCTCCATAGCATAAAGGCATTCTGCATTGAGTTGCTATTTTTTCAATGAAACAGTAATCAGGCTCTTGATTATTCTTTGTTTTATCAATATCTAAAATAATTAATTCATCAACCTCTTTCTCATTAAAAATTCTTACTGCGTTAAGAGGATCTCCAACATATTTAGGATCTCTAAAATTTTTTGTTTTATAAAGTCCATTATTATGGACAAGTAGGCAAGGAATTATCCTAGGTTTTAACATTTTAATTCTGCGTAATTTTGCAAAAGAACTTTTCCATTACTATGACTTTTTTCAGGATGGAACTGTACTCCAAAAATGTTATCTTTGCATAAAGCTGAACAGAATAATCCATCATATTCAGTTTCTGCAATAGAATAATTTTTTTCAAAAGGTTCAACATAATACGAATGGAGAAAATAAAATGTTAAATCTTTTTTATTTGGTATTAATTCGTTATTACCAATTTTTTTTACTTTATTCCAACCCATGTGAGGAAGTTGAGGAGATCTCCTTGGTAAAGATTTTTCAGAGAAGTAATTATTCTCAGATTCCTCTTCAAAACCTCTTTTCTGGGAAAACTTCATTACTTTGCCTTTTATCCAACCAAGTCCATCACAACTTCCTTCTTCACTACCTTCTAACATCATTTGTAAGCCTACACATACTCCTAATACTGGGACTCGATTTTTTAGAACTAATTGTTCTAATTTTGGTCTTAAACCTGATTGATTTAATGAATTAATTGCACTATCAAATGAACCGACCCCTGGCAGGATAATTTTTGTGGCTTTTGATAGTTCATTAGAGTTTGAAACTACAGAAATTTCAATATCAAGTTGATTATATATATTATAAAAAGCCTTTATATTGCCTGATCCATAATCTAAAATACACAACATATTAATATGCTCCACCTCTCCTGGTTTTCCCAAGATTCTTTAAAATAAATTCTCCAACATCAAATAAAAATTTATTATTAGAATAATCCCAGTAATATTTTTTTTCCATTTCTTCAAAATATTTAAGTTCCTGTACACTTATACATAATTTGTCAGATATGTAAGAAAACTCCTCTTTTACTTCTTCTTTTGAAAGTGCCGGCGAATTTAGCTTTTCTAAAGCTAACTCTCTAGTAATTTGTCCAGACAAAATTAGACTTGATAATTGATTTCTTCTCATGTCATATCCAAATCTTTTTGGCAACCAATATCCCTCAAAAAAACGAGTAAATCTCGATTCAAAATGTTTTTGAGAATATGGCTTCCAACCATAAATAGCCGTGAGTTCACTCTCTGCATTTTTTAGGTTATATGGTAAAAAGTTTAAGGGTTTAAATACTTTTAATCTTTTGATATAAGGCAAATATATCTTATGAAAGAAAATTCCAGAAAAAGGATAAGTTTCCATTTTTACATTTCCAAACTTAGATAATATGTCCTTAACTTGCCTCATATCAGCTGGCCAATAAAGGATTTCTAATGGCATTAAAACTGATTCTGATGCGATATTAGAGCCATTAAGGACGTACTTGATACCCTCTTTTTTAGCAAATTTATATAAAACACCCATAAACGCCATATCTTGTGGAATATCTAAATGTGGTACACCTGCTTTAAACATAGATAACTGAAAATCTCTCATTTCTTCCCAGTCAATCACCTCTGTATATAGATCAAGAGATAATTTATCTACTAAACAACTAATATTATTAACTGCTATTTCTGAATTCCAGCCACCGTCCACATGAAATACTAGAGGTCTCAAATTATACTCAGTTACCATTTTATGTAACATATAAGAACTATCTAGACCTCCACTCAACCCCAAGATACAATCGAAATCTTTTCCCTTACCAGATTTTTGAATCTTTTCGATAGTTTTATTAAGCTTGCTTATACCAGCATCACCATGGTACCAATTTTGCTTAACAAAATTTTGGTAATCCCAATAATGATTTGATATCCCTTCATCGTCAAATGTGATTCCAGGATCAGAAGTATCCATAACTGTTTTGCTACATATCTTATATTTTTTAGTCGACATCTTTATATAATTAAATTCACTTTAATAATAATATAGCTAATGTAGATATTTGTTTAATACGAAGATTAAAAAGTAATTGAATAGTTATCATAATTAATAATATTTATAAACAACTAATTCAAAGAAAAGTATCAACTATAAATTTTATTAAATCATTTTTGAAAATATTAAAAATTTTTATACTAATTAGTAATGATTTTATTAATAAGTATTGCCTATAAAAATCAAGTCTTAAACAGATTAAAAAATTCAAAACAAAATAATATATAATTGATGCTAAATAAATACTTAATTGTAAAATAAATAAAAATTATTAAATTACTAAAATTTTAAATTTTGATTAAAATAATTTTTTTTTTTTATTGTTTAAAATAATGTTATCTAGTTTTTGCTTTTGAAAATGAGTTTAATAAGCAAATTAAATTACTATAAAAAAGTAGCTGTAAATATGTATATAAAAAAAAATACATTTTTGAATTATAAACCTGAATATATAGCTATGGAACTTACAAACGTATGTAATTTCAGTTGTTCATTTTGTCCTCAATCTAATCCTGAGCATCATAATATTGTTCCAAAAAGTTATTTATCTGAGGAAGCTTGTAAGCTATACCTATCAAAAATAAGAGATGCTGGAATAACTACAAACCTAATGCATTGGACTCAAGATGGGGAACCCTTTCTAAATACTAAGTTTCCAAATATTGTCAATATTTCAAAAGAATTTGGATTTAACAATACATTTTTCGCGACAAATGGTACTTACTGTAATGTAAAAACTCTATCTAAATTTCCTTTGGATGAAGTTCGTCTAAATTTAGCAATTGATTTTTGTGCAGATAAAAATTATTTTGAAAAGATTAGAGGCACGCCTGGATCATGGGATAGAGTTGAAAAAAATATAAGAGATATAATTGAGACAAAATCAACTCAAAATGTTGGAATTTTGATCACCGACATAAGTTCTTTTGGAGAAAAAGATAAAAGAAGAATATTAGATAAACTTTCAAATTTAAAAAAATTATTTGGAAAATCTAAAAATTTAGTTTATAGAACAAGAACCTTTCATAATGCTACAGGATCTATAAGTTCTCTTATAGGGAAAGAAAAATCATTAAGATACAATCTTTGTCCCTATCCTTGGTCACATTTTAGAGTTACTTCTAATGGTGATGTAGTTATTTGTTGTAGAGATCTTGATAGAAAAACAGTTATTGGGAACCTTAATCACCAATCAGTTGATCAGATCTGGAATGGGAAAGAAATGCTATATGTTCGAGAATCTCTTTTAAATAAATCTCCAAATTCAGTATCTGCATGCAGTGGATGTGATCTGCCTCATGACAATACCAAGTTTTCTTTAAAAAATATTTACAGGGCAGCTTTAGGTAGAATGCAAATCTTTAGTTAATTTCCTAAAAATTAAAATGGAGCACTATCAATATTATTTATTAAAGCAGAAATCAATTTTGAAGAGTGATATTTATATTTAATAAGGAAATCATTAAAATCTTCATGAGACGATTCATTGGCAGAATCAGATATTACTCTTATTATCTGAAATAAAATTTTCTCCTGCTTCGCAACTTGAGCTACAGAAGCCCCTTCCATTTCAACAGCCAATAAATCTTTTATATTTTTCGATATATTTTCAGCATCTTCTTTTTCATTTACAAATTTATCTGCGGTAGCTATTAAACCCTTATAAATATTTCCAAATTTTTCTAATGATTTATTTTTTATTCCAGTCTTTAATACCTTATAAACCCAGTCAGAAATTTTATTATCACTTTTAATTCTATCGGTATTCAGTGCAGGAATCTCATATTTTTTAAAAAGTGGTCTAGCATCCATATCGTATTGAATTAATTCATCTGCAATAACAATATCCCATTGTTTGAGGTCTAAATTTATTCCTCCTGCTACTCCAGTAAACAATAAAAGTTCAATCTTTAAACCATTAAACATATGACTTATTAATCTTGTTGATGCCCTAGCAGAACTAACTTTACCCCAACCACTCCATACAATAGACAAACTGACTTTAAATGGTTTTGAATAATTTTCAGGGAACTTCCAGTTTCCAGAATAAATTTCTAGATCCCCATAGGTTTTAATTTCAACATCTTCTAGATTATTAATTGTTGAACCAATTTCTTCTGGCATTGCACACAGAATGCCTATATGTTTTGTAGTTCTTTTATTTTGATTCACTGGGAATAATAATCCTAAATTGATTAAAAAATTTTTCATTTATAATTACACAATAAATAAAAAAATTAAAAATATATATGATCTTATTCATATTTATGCCCATATCAGAATTATCAAAAAACTGTTTTTCTTAATACTATTGAGTATTTAGTAATCATTTAATTTTATTCTGAAATAATAACCATAAAAAATGTATTTAAATATTGAGTGAATATTTAAAATTACGGAGTTTATTTATGATTCCATATGGAATAAGAAAAATTATAAAAGTCTTCAAAATAGCAATTTTCTTAAACTTTTGAAAATGCTTAAAAAGATATTGAAAATAAAGAGTCTTTTTTGAATTTGCATAATAATTTAAAAATGATTCATACAAAAGCAAATTGGAATTTCTTGTTATATATCCTTTAGATTGAAAATAGTCTAATAATTGAAAATGTTCTGAAAGTAATTTTTCCATTATCCTAGATGAATATCCGGAGCTATTTAATCGGTAATAATATCCAGGGAATTCATCCTTTGAGGCGATATTATTTTCAAGAGTTAAATAACCAAGCTGAGGATCATCTGAAATCAAATTTTTAAAAAGTTTAATCTTTTTTAGGTTCTTTGCCCTATACATTGCAGTACCATTGATAATTGTTTTACAATCCAAAACATCTTGTAATGAAAAAAAAGATATTTTTCCTTTAAGGTTTTTTAATTGATGCATTTTTGGTATTGTGTCTTCATTAAAAACAATTAAATCGCAAAGATGAAAAACAACATTAGGATTATTAATTAATACATTTAACTGATGAAAAAAACGTTTTGGATGACTTATATCATCGCCTGAATGTATTACAACATAATTCGATTCTATATACTTTAACGACGATGCCATTTGTTTAACAATACCTCTATTTTTTTTTGATTTTATTACATCAAAAATTTTATTCTTATTCATATTTTCTAGAATTTCTAAAGTATTATCATTTGAAGAGTCATCAAATATTTTCAAGTTTAATTCAACATTTTCTTGATTTAATAATGATTTAATAGTAGCTTCAATAAATTTTGAGGAATTATATGTAAAAACAAAACAGTCAATTTTATTTTCATTTTTATAAGATTTTTGCATAATTAAATTTTTATAATTTTTTTTATATATTCAAGTTCATAAAAATCAATTAAATTTTGAACCAAGAACAAAGGAAATTAATTCATCTTCTAGTTTTTCCCAAGATGGAAAAGAATTGATATTAATACTTTTAAGAGGAGGGTTATTTGTTATTATCCAATGAATTTTTTCTGCAATATAATCAATATTAGAACCATCCACCAAATAAATATTATTAAGATTTTTAGAAACTTCAGGCAATGCGGAGGATTTTGAACATATAACATGACAATAACATGACACGGCTTCTAAGAGAGTAATACCAAATGTTTCACAAGCAGAATTAAATATAAAAATATCAGACTCTTGCATCAAACTTAAAACCTTTGAATGAGTAAGAGGACCAAAAACTTTTAATTTTTGAAAATGGTTATTATTTTTTATATTTTTTATTAATTTTTTTGCATAATTTGTATTTTTCTCGCCTCCTCCAAGAGTTAATTCTAAATTCAAACCCCTTTCTAATAAAGAATAAAATGCTTTTACCACCTCATATTGTCTTTTATATTCATAGAATGGTGAAATATAAAGTAATTTTATGATTTTTTTATTCGAAAGTTTATTATTTGCTTTCTTAAAAAATTTTTTGGATATAAGTTTGTGTGTTGTATGAGGTATCACTTTAATCTTAGGAAGAAAAAACTGTGGGATTCCTTTTATTATGCAATTTCTAGAAAAATAACTAAGAAAAACGGCTTTATCTGAAATTAATAGTCCTAATTTTTGAATAAAGAAAATTGAAATTAACCTCAAAATCGAATAAATACCTTCAGTATACGCAGTCTTATAGCCAATCTTTTCAAAAGCCAATAGATCATTGTACATTCTCGTTTGGTTTCTGAATAAGTAAAGTGATGATGCATCTGTATTTAAAAGATATGTATCTTTTCTTAATCCATATAAAAAACCAAAGTAAAATAACTCGACAATTAAACTAACAAATGTATTATCAAAATATTTATTACTAATAATGTTGATATTGGTAGAATCATATCGCTCTGAAATCTTTTCTCTTAATAAACTATGACAATATATTTTTATTTTTAAATCATTTTTTTTGTACGTATTTAAATATTTCAATAATTCTAAACAATGGACTATACCTCCTCCGGATATAGTTCTTAAACAATTAATAATTAAATATTTATTTTTCATTTTTATATCCATTTAAGACATAAGAAATAAATGTATCGGCAGATTTTTTACTAGAAAAAAGTTCAGAAGATTTATAACAAGATTTTTTTAAAAAATAAATTTCATCTTTTTCCATATTTGCTACAAATCTCATTATTTTTAATAAATTTTTATAAGAATCATTCTGAAAAAACTTAAGAGGGTAATCATTTTTAAAGAAATCTGGAATGCATCCTACGTTGGAAGAAACTATTACTGGAATACCAGAAGATAAGAATTCATGCACGACTACGCACCATTGGTCCCTTCTGCTTGGTACGATTCCTACGCCGCCATTTGACAATAATCTTGTAATAAAATTTTGATCTTTATAACCATGCGAATATATACCAATCTTTTTATTATTATAAGCTTTTGTCCCTACTATTTCTAATCTCCAGTTTTTAAATTCCTTTCTAAATATTTTCCAAGCTGCAATTAAAATATCTAGTCCTTTAACATAATCTTCTCTTCCAATAAATATGAATTTATTACTATGCTCATCAACATATTTATAATCATTTGGTGCAGATAAAAGATTAGGAATTATTTCAGTATTCTTATATCCCATTTGTTTTGCAAATAAATTTGAATGGTGGCCACTAACCCATGCGAATGGTGCTAATAATCTAAAAAAATTTCCAAATAATGGTAAAAGATATTTATGTTTAAATTTATTTGGAAAATACATATCATCAAAACCTGAAACGACTCTTACTTCTTTTCTTAAAATGCGTATAAAAGAAACGCAAAAAATATAAGTTAAGTACTGCCAACCACTAATATAAATTGCTTCTACATCTTGCTGAAATAAAGTAATCAATATTTTCTTAAAATTTTTTAGATTATTAGAAACTAATGAATGAATTTTTAACTTACTATTTGGATATTCAAAGTAATTACCAATATCATTTCCACATGAAGCAAATATCTCTAATGAAATATATTTATTTAAAAGCATATTTTCAAAAAGAGAGTACGAGTGTGGAGATAATCTCGTGTAAAGTATTATGATCTTTTTCTTGTTATCTATTATGGGCATAATTAATAATAAATTATTGTTATTTTAAAAATATTCATTTTTCAATTAATACAATAAATGTCTAGAAATATTTTAACTTTTCACATAGCAAAACATATCAATTGTCTTTGATTTTAATTAAAATAAATAGGAAATAAGTTGTTAAAGCTTAATTATAAATTGATAAAAAAGAGTAAATTTATGAAAAAAAAATCAAGATAAATTAGGTTTATCTTTCAATAGTTAACTCATAAAAGTCATGGACAATTCCTCTCCCTCCAAATCCTTGTTTTTGATTAATTAGGCCTTGGTTTAAATAAGTACCTTCTTTTTCACAAGATATGCCAAAATCGAAAAACAGATTATCAGCATAATGGATTTCAATCAACTCTTGAAAAAGAAAATCTAAAGCTCCAAATGATCGACCTAACTCTGAATTAGCAATATATTGTGCATGTGCAACAGAGCAAGCATCATAAATTATGACGCATGATAAAACAGATTCTTTATATTTAGCCGCCCAACAAAAAATGTTTTCTTGAAATAAATTTCTCAGCAATGTCATTTCTGACATGCTATGTACAGGTCTTACATTATGTCTTTCAAAGAGAACTGATTCTAGAGTAGGCCAAATTTCAGACGGAGTACTTTTCTGGATTTTTAAATCTGCTTTAGCCCCCTTCTGTGCCAATCTTCTACGCATTGATTGAAATGGGAGGGGATCATTTAAATTGATTGTTGTAGATAAATCTCTTCTGAATATAGATGCACCTAACTTATGTAAATAATATAAATCTTCTTGATTTGGTTGCGTCGAATAAATTTCAGGAATTTTTTTGTAAATAAGTTTTTTGACACTTGTGTTTTTGGCTATCCAACTTATTAGAACAGAAAAAATCTCATGCACATCTATAGAGAGTGCTGTTTTAGAAAGAATTAAACCGCCGAAACTTAATCCTTGGTGACTAAATATGATTTCGCCATCAATATTTGCAGGGAAAAGAGCAACTATTTTGCCTTTCCTGTTAATAAAAATAAAAGAACAATCTTCAAATCTATCTGAGTGATATTCAATATAATCACGATGAAACATGAAATGTGGCGTTCTTGAAAGGACTAGATTTTCATTCCATAAATTGCGCAACTCATTAGAATACCTAACAATTTCCATTACTTAAATAACTAATTCGGCATAACCAAAACCTGATGCCCCATTATTATTCCCATTGTAAAACATATACGTTTTTGCCGAAGCAGATACAATCGAGGAGTAACAAATCATTTCAGAGTCCCAACCTTCATTTGAAACATCAAAAGGCGGTTCATAATCACGATTCCATTCCTTCCCATCAATTGAGGTAGCGTATTCAATTCTGTAGAGTTTTTTTTGGTATCTAGTCGAATAGTACATATGGTAAATACCATTTTTCTTGAAAACCCACGGTCTTGCTACAGCAAACTCTCCAAATTCCTTACGTGGCCAAATACAAGGGTCAGGATGCATTTCCCACGTAGTAGCATTATCAGATTCTGCATAACCGATGTGGTAATCCATGAATTGCTTGCCATCTACACTTATCCATTCGTTTGCATACCAATGCCACATTTTATAAGTACCATTTTCAAAAATCACACAAGGGGCACCTTGGGAAATATATCTATTGTCTGTTCTTTTAAGAATCGGAGCTTTTGAAACTCTCTCAAAATTTATAAGATTATTAGACTTTGCCAGACCGGCAAATAACATATATGGAGTTTTGATTGTTCTCTGAAATCCAACTGTATAAAGAAAGTATGTCCCATTGACTTTAAGAATACAGGAGGGGACTACACCACAATCGTCAAATGTACCATCTTCTCCAACATCTAATACATACGAGTCATGCTCATATAAGATTCTTGAAGGGCATTCAGCATCTAAGTCCAAAAAGGATATTCTCCCAAAGTTATTCTTGTCAGTAGTACCAAAAAATATTCGAATTATGTTGTCGTTCTCTATATAGATTGGAACGGGCAAAATATTATATTTCAAGTTCCACCATTTGGTTTTACTTGGGGCATGAATAAGACCTTTCTTTATCCACTTCATTATTTGATTTTAAATAATTTATGAGAATCTATTTTGGCTTTTGCAGTAGCAGGTGCCTGATACACGCTTTTGATATCTGTTGATTTTCTTATTATCGCCCCTGCACCAACGAAAGTATCCTCCTCCACGACTACCCCATCCTCCAATGTGCAGTTAACTCCCAAAAAACTGGAATTTCCAATTTTGCAAAAACCCGAGATAACACAATGAGAGCTTATGAAACAATTATCTTCTATCACTGTGCGATGGCCTATATGATTTCCGCTCCAAATAATAACGTTATTTCCTATTCTCGTAAATGGCTGTAGTGTATTATTTTCAAGAATAAAGCAATTTTCACCAACAACCGTATTATTCCATAAAAAGGCTTTAGAACTAACATATGTTGCTAATTTATATCCCTGATTTTTAATTCTTTTATATATTTCAGATCTATACCTATTCATTTTTGTCGCACTTATTGCCACAAATGCTTCGTATTCATTCGGATGATAGGATTCTGATAATTTCTCAATTGCTACTACGGGTAAATTGAGAAACTTTTCTGAATTAATATATTCAGCATCGACAGAGAAGGCGGAAACTTTATAGGAGGAGTCATAAGTAAAATATTGATGAGCTAATTCTGCTGTTTCACCTAATCCGACGATTACTAAACCTTTCATTTTAAATCCAATATAAATAAGTATTTATAAATAATATAGTCTTAATATTCGATTTAAGATAAGCTTGCATTAAGTCTTAGCCTTGATGTGTATTTTTTCTAACTTAAAAAAATTTGATTAAATTAAATGAAAAATAATATATACATAACTATAGGTGGATTTTATGTAGGAAGTAATGCGGTTTTAGATGCGTTAGAAGATAATAATTTTTGTGTTCAATTTGGTGATTTTGATTTGTATAGATCAAAATATGGTTTGTTAAATCTCGCCACCACAATATCAAAGTTAAATTTAATTAAGTGCTATTTAAATATAATTTTTAGGTGTAAAGATATTTTTTTTTCAATTCTTAAGTTACCTATAAAAAGAAATTTATTAAAAAAATTAAATGATAGAGAATTTCATAAAATATCTAATGATTGGCAACATTCTCTTCAAAGTTTGATTTCTATTATCAAGCTCTCGAACAAAATATTTGTGAATCGTTTCTTTAACAGAAATAATTTATCAGAAACTAAAATCGACTTCGAGGAATTGATTTATTTATATTCAATTCTTTCTAAAAAAAAAGTATTTCATAACTGTCATAATCTAATTAATTTTCAGATAAAAGATTACAAATTAGAAAATCAAAAAAAATATAAAATTAATTATATTGTTGTGACTAGAAATCCTATAGATCAATTATTAACTGCTCTTGATTTTCATGTTATTAATGATAATGACAACAGGTTCGTAAACACAATTAAGCAAAAAAAGAATGATAGTTTAGACTTAATATTTAGATTAAAGTACGTTACAGAAATTGCACTTAATTCGGCAAGGCAAAGACTTATTTTTTTAGAAGAACTATCCAAGATAAGGGAAATAAAAATAATTTCTTTTGAAGAATTTGTTTCATCAAAAAACTATAGAACTTACTTATCAAATAAGTTTCCAGAACATGACTTATTTTCGGATAATAATTTCCTATTTATTCAGGAAGAGTCATTAAAAAATCTTTTTTATACTAGTAAAAATATGAGTAGGGTTGAAATTAAAAAAACTATCCCAAATGAAATTAAGGAACTCTCAAAGATAAATGAGATTTTAAAGCATAAATTTGAATATATTTAGGTTGATTAAATTAATTTTCCTCTCTTTTTTATTTTTCTATAGTTGTAATTAAAATAAAAGATCCGCAAAGTTCCGCAAACCTATCTGCTAGGAATTCAGACACAATTTCTAAAACTTTACTTTTATGCCACTTTATAGGTAAAAAATTTATCCCTGTACAGGAATTAACCTTAAAACCATACTCTGATAAATGTGATTTTAAAGTTGGTACAGTATACATTCTTACGTGATGGTCTACATTACGATATTCCATTGCGCAAGGATATCTTCCGATTGCCAATTTAGCTCTTGACCTTAAAGAAGCTATATTTGGAGTTGAAATAATTAAAAAACCATTTGGCGTTAGTTTATTTTTGCATTTTTTTATAAATTTATCTGTATCAATCATATGCTCAATAATTTCTAAAGCAAAAATAACATCAAACTTCTTATCATGATCTGGCCATTCATTTTCAGCATTGACAATTTTATGTTCCCATTTATTTCTATAAATATCTTTATTATCAATTGGTTCTTGCAGATCCCAAGCTTCTATTCTAGAACATCCTTTTTCTATTAATTTTTTTTCTAAAAAACCGTATGAACATCCAATATCTAATATTTTTTTATTTTTAAGGTCTATATTATTTTTTTCTATTTCATTGAATAATCTGTTAAACCTATAAAAATATGATTTTTGGTTAAAAAGGCTATTATTCAAATCTTTTCTAATTAGAATTAATTTAAATTTAATTGTATCATTTATTCCTAATTAGAATTATTTATTGAAGATAGTTGCATTTTTTTATCTAAATATTTGTAATATCAATACATCTATCCATGTATGACATGACTTCTTTACTATGTGAAATCACAATAACTGTAGTATTTTGATCCAGTTTACTAATAGTATCCATTATGTTGCTCTGTGTCTCTAAATCTAAACCAGAAGTTGATTCATCCATTAATAAAACTTTTGATCTTTTATAAAAAGCTCTAGCAATTGCAATTCTTTGACGTTGACCTCCACTTAGTTTTTTACCATCTTCTCCAAAAATAGTTTCATAACCATGAGGAAGGCCCTCAATAAAATTTGAGATACTAGCTTTATTTGCAGCTTTAATTATTCTGCTTTTAATTATAAAATTTGGATCAACGTTATATGCTATATTTTCGACAATTGATTTATCTCTTATAAATATTTCTTGTGGAACGAAAGATATAGATGCCTGCCATCTGCCCAAAAGTTCAATATTGGATTTATCAAATAAGTTCTTTCCATCTAAATACAATTTTCCTTCAATTGGTTTCTCAAGACCCATTAATATATTTAAAAAAGTACTTTTACCGCTTCCACTATCTCCAAATATTCCAACCTTTTCTCCTTTTTTAATTTTTAAATTCAAATTTCTAAAAATATCTTTTTTTGAATTTTGATATCTAAAGTAAATATTTTCAAAACGAATTTCATTAAAAGAATTTATAGGTTTATAATTCTTTTTTTGAATCAATTCCTTGGGTATTTCTTGTGATAATAAATTTATAACACTTTTCATCTCTCCTACTCTGGCTTTAATTGCCGCCCAACTTGCGAAAATAAGCTGTAAAGATGGAAGTATTTTTTGAGCTCCTAAAGTAAATGATCCTATTAATGGGATTATATTTATTCCATTTCTGTTTGATATTGATAATATTAGGACCAAAATGGTCATTATGCATAAGCCTAATGATTCAAACAAATATTTTGGAAAAGCAGCTAAAAATTGACTATTAGCAGTTTTTTTTCTTAGGAGTTTATCTGTTATTTTGTAAGAATCTACTAGTAAATTTTGTGATCTATCAAGTAATACATTTTTAATAGAACCAAAACCTTCCCTTAATTCCTTATATTGATTTTTGGTTGCCTTTGAAACAATAATACTGTTGTTGTGTAATTTTTGATTAGTAACTTTACCCAAAATTATGTATAAAGAAATGAAAGCAATACTTAAACTAATAGCAACTTTCCAGCTAATTATGAGGAGACTATAAATTAAACATATAGAAATAAAAGTAGATGATATTAATTCCAAAAATGAGCACATGGCAAAAATAGTTTGCTGTACTTGCGCTGTTATGGTTGCAATTATTTCTGAACTATTATTGTTAAGCTGGACGCTGTAGGGTTGAGAGATTGTTCTTCTATAAGCTTCACAACTAAGGTCACTGCCTATTTCAGCAGCAATATGAATACTTAGCCTAAAATTATATAACCTAATAAATGCAGTGAAAATAATTCCTGCTAAAAAAAGAAAAGTAATTGGTAAAATTAAATTATCATTTTTGGTTAAACCAAAAATATTCGCAAAAAATACAATATAAGAAGATTCCCAGGCTTTATTTGGATTTGTTAAAACTACCAAGAATGGCAGTACTGAAATTACTGAAAAAATTTCTGATAGACCACTTATTATCATTGTGGTAGTTAATAAGACTAATTCTTTTTTTCTCTTTTTATCTACAAAATTAAATAGAAATTTAAAAACGCTTATCAATCCCTTTTGATTGTTATTTCTCATAATTTATTAACTTAATGAAAAATTCTTAATAGTTTTAATGATATATTCACATTCTTTTTCTTTAAGATGTGGACCTATTGGGAGACTTAAAATAGAATTTTTTATTTGATTTGTTATGGGATAATTATCTGTATTTAATTTCAAGAATCTCATTGATTTTTGTGATATTGGGGGAATTGGATAATGTATAAGAGTCTGAATACCTTCTTTACTAAGTTCTTTTTGTAAATCATCTCTGTACTCGCATCTTATTACATATAAATGCCATGAAGATATAGAGTCCTCTTGAATTACTGGAGTAATTATATTTGTATCTTTTAAACCTTTTTCGTAAAGCAGTGCAATGCTCCTTCTTCTCTCATTCCATTTTTCCAAAACTTTTAATTTTTCAGAAAGGATAGCAGCTTGTAATTCATCAAGTCTATTATTGTAACCAATAAGTTCATTTTGATATTTACTTACAGAGCCATAATTTCTTAGTATTTTTATTTTTTTAGCCAAATCTTCCCTATTAGTTGTAATTGCTCCTGCATCACCAAAAGCACCAAGATTTTTCCCAGGATAGAAACTCCAACAAACTAAATCCGAATGCGACCCAATTTTTTTACCTTTGTATGAGGCCCCATGTGCCTGGGCAGCATCCTCAATTACTAGTAGATTATATTTTCTTGCTATTAAACTTATTCCATCTAGATCAACAGGTTGACCATATAAATGTACTACCAAAATTGCCTTCACATCTTTATTAATGGATGACTCAATTTTATTTAAATCTATATTATAAGTTTTTTGATTGACATCAATTGGAATTGGAATTCCACCTACAGAAATTATTGCTAACCATGTCGCTATAAATGTATGAGATGGGACTAATACCTTGTCACCACTTCCTATACCTATTGCTTTAAGAGCGAGGATTAAGGAATCTAAACCATTACTTAAACCAATTGCATATTTTGACTGACAGTAATTAGCCCAACTATTTTCAAATTGTTCTACTTCATTACCAAGAATAAAATTATTACTTGATACTACTCTAGATATAGCATTGTCAATATTAGATTTGATTTCAATATAAGCTTTATTGAGATCTAAAAACTTAATTTCTTTTTTCATTTCACATCTTTCAGAAATTCTTCATAACTTCTGTAATAATCATCTTCATCAAAATTAGTTGATGAAAGAACAAGGCATGAAGCATCTTTCGAAAAATTATAAAGTTTCCTCCAAATCATTGGACATAAATATAATCCTTCAGATGGATTATTTAAAGAAAATTCTTTTTTATTTATTCCGTCATTCAAAATAATTTTGAAGGATCCTGTAATAGGAATAATTAGTTGCTCCATTTTTTTATGAGCATGATTCCCTCTTTCTTCTCTATCGGGGACTTTGTAGAGATAATATATTCTTTTTATTTCAAAAGGAATTGTTATACCCCCTTCAACAAATGCCAAAGCTCCTCTTTGGTCAATGAATTCTGGAATATTTAATAACTTGCATTTTGAGAGTGACATTTTAATTTATTTTTTTTAATTAATAATTCAAGAACATAATCTTTATTCGATAAATCCATTTTTTATCTTTAGATGATTCTTTATCTTAGTTATAAGGTAGATTTTTCATTGATATGATTGCTTTTTGAATTACGATAAGTTTACAAAAAAAATATTCATAATTCTAATTTATTATTTTAAAAAAGTAAATTAAAATAATTCAGTACAATCTTTAATTTAAATTGTAATAGAATATAGAATTCTTTTTCTTAATAGATAAAAATTGATATTTGAAAATTATATTTTCGATATCAATTCCATGCAGGTTTAGTCTAATTTTTAAAATTTTTTAAAAAATACCAATTTAATGAAAAGGATATTTTTTGTTGTAAAATGAAAATTTTATAAAGTACTAATTTATAATTAAATGTTATTTGGATAAAATTAATTTTTTAAAAATTTTGGAAGAAAAAAAGGACAACAAATATATCCCATTGATTACGATAATTATTGGAACTAGGCCTGAATTAATTAAGTTGGCTCCAGTAATAAAAGTTTTTCAAAATTATAAAAAAGTTAAAACCAGAATAATTCTTACTGGTCAACATAGAGAAATGTTATGCAATTTAATGAAAGTCTTTGAAATTAGGGAGGATAAAAATTTAGATATTCATTTAAAAGGACAAACACTTAATTACATAACATCAGAAATAATTAATGGCTTAAGAAAAGAATTCATTTTTAAAAAGCCTAATCTTGTAATCGTACAAGGAGATACAACAACTGCATTTGCAAGTGCTCTAGCAGCATTTTATGACAAAATTCCTATTGGGCATGTAGAAGCAGGACTTAGGACGAATAATTTAAGAGACCCTTTCCCTGAAGAAGCCAATAGAAGACTAATTTCTCAAATAAGTACTTTACATTTTGCCCCCACAAAAAAAGCAAAGGATAATTTAACCTCCTCTGGAATTTTTGAGAATGTTTTCATAACTGGTAATACTGTTATCGATGCACTCCTCATGATTTCTCCAAAAGTTGAAAAGCCAATTATTCCAAAAATTAGTTGGGAAAATCAAAGGATTATTATAGTCACAGCTCATAGAAGAGAAAATTGGGATGAAAATATAAAACAGATTTCAATTGCAATTAAAACCCTATTAAAAAGACATTCTGATATTAGTTTTATTATTCCAATGCATAAAAATAACTTGGTTAGAAAACCATTTGAGGATTTATTATCAAATAATCCAAGAGTTTTATTAATTGAACCCCTTGAGTACGAACAACTGATAGCCATAATGAAGAATTGCTACTTAATTCTTACTGACTCTGGAGGAATACAAGAAGAAGCACCTTCTCTTGGCAAGCCTGTATTAGTTTTGAGAAATACCAGCGAGAGAATGGAAGCTATTGAGTTAGGAACAGCAAAACTAATAGGAACAAAAACAGAAACGATTGTCGATGAAGTAACAAACTTACTTTTAAATCAAAATGTTTATAGTGAAATGTCGAAAATAATAAATCCTTTTGGTGATGGTAATTCTTCGAAAAGAATATTAGAAATATGTAAAAAGTTTTTAAAGGAGAAAAACTATTTATAAAAAGTTAATTCAAATAACTGTAACTTATTTTTTTTAATTAAAAGAATTCTTTAATATACCAATTCACTGTATTTATCAAAGCATCTTCAAATGAATGTTTTGGTCTCCAACCTGTTTCATTAGTTAAAAGTGAAGAATCAATTGCATATCTGAAATCATGTCCAGGTCTGTCATTAACAAAATTAATCAAATTTGAATATGAGTTTTTATTAGGTTTCAACTTATCTAACAATTTACATATGGAATTAACCACCTCTAAGTTGCTTTTCTCCCCATATCCCCCAATACAGAAACTTTTACCTATCTTTCTACTTTTTATAAGTAAAAGAATTGCATCAATGTGATCCTCCACAAAAAGCCAATCTCTAATATTGCGCCCATCTCCATAAACTGGAATCTTCTCCCAGTTTAGTGCTTTGATTATTGTTAGAGGAATTAATTTCTCAGGATATTGCCAAGGGCCAAAATTGTTAGAGCAATTACTTATTATAGTTGGCAAATTATAAGTTTTATGCCATGCATTTACTAAATGATCACTAGCTGCCTTTGATGCAGAGTATGGAGAATTTGGATTATATGGAGAATTTTCAGAAAAATATCCTTCGCTGCTTAAGGATCCGTATACTTCATCTGTACTTACATGATAAAAAATAAATTTATTTTTGCGTTGATCAGATAATTTATTCCAATGTAATTTTGATGCTTCAAGAATATTGAATGTACCTGTAATGTTACTATCAATAAAATTTTTAGGAGACTTAATTGAACGATCTACATGGCTTTCAGCTGCTAAATGAATTATTATATCTGGATCAGCATTTTTAATAGCTAAGTTTGTAGCTTCAAAATTAACTAAATCAACATTTAATAAATGATATTTATTTAAATTATTGTATTTTTTAAGCCAATCTAAATTACTTACATAACTAATTTTATCTAAATTAAAAATCTCATATTTATTTTCTTTAAGTAAACGTCTTATTAAACATCCTCC
>MDTE01125532.1_pt1 | contig 37385 bp, 31 predicted proteins | sample 811231 | NCBI WGS metagenome assembly MDTE01 (sample SAMN05326651, study PRJNA326480) | marine metagenome | isolation source: seawater | place: Indian Ocean: Red Sea | collected 2010 | reverse complement strand
GGGGAAAAGAACTGCCGAGAAATTATGGCTTGTTCAAAGTTTTTCTTGGACACTTAGATCCTTCGTTGAGAGTGCAAAGGACAGGGTCGAGTCATTGACTGCTGAAGTGTTTGTGCGATCCCTATATCTAGCTGCGCTTGGCAGAGAGCCGTCACCAGATGATTTGTTATATAGAATAGAAGAGCTTGGAAGCGGAAAGGATCGCGCCTCGCTTATCGATGAAGTATATAGTTCGGAAGAAGCTGATTCCCGCCGGCTAGCGGAAATCGATGCACATTCTATCCGGACTAGGGAAAGATAAGACTGACCTGCCCCCATCTATGTGTCCTACATCCAAAGTTAGGATGCGGCTGCGATTGGCGATTTGATGACCACTGGTGCAGGTGGGCGGTAACCTAATGCGCTATGTGGTCGAATGACATACAGTAAGGGCGGGGCGAAGGCGTTTCCAGAAGGCGATGGGGGTAGGCACGGTCCTGGGGCGTCAGGATTTGTACGTCCCTTTCCTGGCAACGCGCCATCTCATCGCACGCCCAGGCCTCGTTTGTGTCGAGGATCCCTCGGGCAATCTCGGGGCCGATCTGCTCGACCTGGATAAGGTCCTGATAGCTCGCCGAAAGGATGCCGTCGATATCGCCGAACCGTTCGATCTGCCGGCCCATCCCATATCCGCCGAGTCCGGGACAGGTCGACAACGCCAACCATCGAACCGTCCTGTCAGGCATCGGTCGTCCGGCTTTCTTGGACGATGTCTCCGAGAGCGTGCAGTAGTGGGGGGAGTCCTTCTCCTGTTACCGAGGAGATTGGCATGGCTTCCATGCCAGATATCTGGCTGACGGCGCGGTCTTCAGGCGGAATGGCATCGATTTTCGTGGCGGCAAGGAGGCTGGGCTTTTCGAGCAGGGCAGGGCTGAAGTGCTCCAGCTCGCCCCGCAGGATGGCGAGGTCACCTTCGGGGTCGTGGCTGGAGACATCGACCATGAAGAGCAGAACGCGTGTGCGCTCGATATGACGCAGAAATTGGAATCCCAGTCCCTTGCCTTCGTGGGCTCCCTCGATCAGGCCGGGGATATCCGCGACGACAAAGCTCCCGAAGTCCTCGTAGGGCACGATCCCCAGGTTAGGTTGTAGGGTGGTGAAGGGGTAGTCGGCGATCTTGGGGTGCGCGGCCGAGATCCTCGACAGGAAGGTCGACTTGCCGGCATTGGGGTGACCGACCAGGCCGACATCGGCGATCAACTTCAGCTCGAGTTCGACCTCGATCTCGACTCCGGCTTGCCCCGGTTCCGCACGTTCGGGGGCCCGGTTGGTCGGTGTGGCAAACCTGGCGTTTCCTCGTCCGCCCCTGCCCCCCTCGGCGATGACGACGCGCTCTCCGGGATCGGTCAGGTCCGAAAGGATCTCCCCCGATTCCGCGTTCTTCACGACTGTGCCGGGGGGGACACGGAGCGTATAGTCCTCTCCGTTGCTGCCTGTCTGGTTTTTGCCCTTTCCGTGCTCGCCGCGTCCCGCGTTGGCGTGTTGCTGGTATCTGTGGTCGAGCAGCGTCGCCAGGTGAGGCTCTACGAGGCAGACGACATCCCCACCATCGCCACCATCACCACCGTCGGGGCCTCCGCGGGGGATGAATTTTTCCCGCCTGAAGCTCTTACACCCGTTCCCGCCCGTCCCGGATCGAACGTAGATTTTGACTTGATCGACAAACATGGTGCCAAACTATAATCACGCGGCAGGGGGGGGGCAACCTAAGGAGGCGATCAGCCGTTGCCGAACGCTTGTTTCAGCCTCGACTCGATGTGAGGGGGAACGAAGGGGGAGAGGTCTCCGCCAAACTCGGCGATCACGCGAACGAGCGTCGAGCTTATATGAGCATAATGCTGGCTTGGTGGCAGGTAGATACTCTCGAACTCAGGTAGCATCAGCCGGTTGGCCGTGGTCATCGCAATCTCTGACTCGAATTCGTCAAGTGTGCGGAGGCTGCGAATGACGGTGTGGATTCCTCTTTTCTGCGCGTAGTGAACAGTAAGGCCCTCATAGGCCTCTACGTCGAATCGATCATCATTGAGGACTGTCTGGATCATCTCGGTTCTTTCTTCGACGCTAAAGATCGGGTTTTTCGCCGGATTGATACCGATGGCGACGACGACGCGGTCGAAGATCTTCAGAGCTCTGGTGGCCAGGTCCATGTGCCCGTATGTCATCGGGTCGAAGGTTCCAGGATACAGCGCGATACTCATAGCAGATCCTCATCCAGGGTTGTCAGAGCTGCCCCGTGGGCGACCCACATCAACGGGTCCGCATCGTCTGTCGGTCGGACCTGGTCGAGTTTATCTAGAATACGGGTGGCCTTGGCGTCGCTTACCAGGTCCGGTTCGCACGCGATGGCCGTCTTCCCGGTCGGGGATGCCTGAACGTGTTTACCGAGAAGCTCGAGCAGGTTCCCGGCGCCGTTCGGCTCCGAATTCGAGGGACTGACGGTCGACACGGCATCGATCGATGAACCCGTGATCTGGAGACGTGTCACCCATCCGGACTCAACCAAGAAGGCGGCGAATGACTCGCCGCAATCTTCTTGCACTCCACGGCAAAGCGCGATCGGGCTAGCGACCAGCCGGACTTCCGTTGTCGGGCTGCCGAAGATGGAACCGATGCTGTTCGCATACAATGAGGGGATGGCCACCCAGATTGCTGAACTTCCCGTTACCGCATAGTCCACACGGTATTCACCTCCGTTGACGGCCAGCGTTTGCTCTACCTCCCAGCACACCTGGGACCGTTGATCCACGGTCTCCGCCAACTCTAGGGGGACCTTCTGGATATGGTAGAGACTCGCCGGAAGCGCCAGACAGCACAACCCGGGAGGCTCTCGGTATGGTGCCGAGTTCGTGATCGCTGGCAGGAGCCGGTCCTTTGGATCCATCCAGTCCTCTATCGTCAAAGGCCTATCGAGTTCGATGGTCTCGGAGGATTCTCGGTGCCCGTCAGGATCGATGGAGCAGATTCTGACTTTACGATCGCAGGCCTGGATGCCGACGCGGTTCACGGTGAAGACAGGGTGATCAGTGGGCGAAGCTTGTCGAGCGTTTTGGAGCCGATCCTCTTGACCCCGGTCAGTTCGTCCACACTGCTGAAGGGACCGTTTGCTGACCGATAGGCGAGGATTTGGTCCGCCGTCTTGGGGCCGATGACCGGGAGTTGCGTCAGTTCACCTGCGGCAGCGGTGTTGGTGTTGATGGACGTGGGGGCAGCCGCCTCCACAGGAGACGTAATGTCGGGAACGGAAACCACCTTCTTCTGGACCTGGAAGTTTTCGGTATCGGAGGGCCGGAAGTAGTCGTAAGCAGATACAACCGAACCGATAACCAGGATGGCCGTGAGGGCGAGAATGGCGATTTGCACGTTTGGGCTGAAGGTGGACACTCGCGACCTTCGTGTTAGTTGAATTCGATCTCCCCGAACAAACGGAACTCGTAGGTCATGTTGGTGAGTTCCCTGAGCTTGTCCTTACGGCGCTCGTTGCGGAAGGAGAGACCGCCAGTGAAGTTTTCGCTGAACCGATATTGCGCACCTACCTGCCCGGACCACGTGGCCTCATTGCGGCGTATGATCTCTTCCTGTGGTTCCTCGCCTGGTTCGGGCTCGGCGACAATCCGTGGTCGCTCCACCTGGGTGTTGTCCGACATCTGGAAGGTGAAGTCCATGTCGATGTTGCTCTGGAGCGATTCGAATATCTTCGGTTTGATGGAGTAGCGCAACTGCGCCCTCAGGCTGGACGAGTTCGTGATGGTGGTGCCGATCTTCCGTTCTTCGAGCGTTGGGAACGATCCGTCATCTTTCTCCTGAACATTCCTCTGGTATCTCAGATCGGTATTCCGCGTTCGATTGGTCTGTAGTGTGGTCGACATCCCATTCTTCCAGCGTGTCGACAGGGATAGCATTGGGCTGAGTTTCCTGTCCTTCGTATCGTTCGTGATCGACAGCGAATCGAGTCCTCCCTCACCCCGCTTACCGGTTGACAGCTGGAAGTTCGATGTCAAGTTCGCACTCGTCCAGAACCAACGGAGAATCGGGCCCTTATGGAGTCCACGCCAGTTGAGCTTCAGATCCGGGAGTGTTCTGCCGCGATCCTCGGTGTCGGCATTTGCCCTGCTCACGGAATGGCCAACGGTGGCGGTTGACTGCAGGCTCAGGCCCAGTGGGAGGCGCACAGATGCGCTGATATCAGCTCGGTCGCTGACGTTTGATGAAGGGGTCCGGGTGAGTGACTGGCCTTCGAAGAGGCTGACCCTTGCGCTGTCAGTGAGACCGAACTGGTAGGCCAATCCCGGCCGGGTTCTAATTCCGAAAAGGTTAAATTGTTTGTTTCTGGCGATCTGTGAGTTCACGTTCGATATGGAGGACCCGGCAACTCCGATGAGCTTCAGAACATGTCCCTTTCTTGTGAGAGGCCTGAATAAAGCAGGGAGGTTGAATCCGAGCCGGAGGCTTGCCTGACTCTGCGTGTTGATTGTTAGCCCTCGACGTCCGTTACCGTTTTCTGTCCGCTGCCCCCCTGTCTCCAGGTTTTCCCTGTAGCTCGTGTTGAACTGGGCGTTGGTGGTCAGCCATCGAAGGAGTCTGGGCGAATAGCCTGTCGTGAAGGTTTGCTGCCGCCCGATCTCTCGGCCGAACTGGAGACCGGTGAACTCGAACGATTGTCTCAGATCGCGCGTGATCGCGATTTTGTAGTCGGTCGTGAAACTTCTAAAGGGAAGATACTTGATTTCGTAGTTCTCGTTCAGGTTGAAGTTCTCCGTGTCTGTGCGGATAACATCCACGGTGTCACCTGCGGCGGCCGAAAAATCCAACTGGTCGCGTAGCTGGCGAGTGAACTGTGCGCGGTAGCGGAGGGTCGACGGAAGGTAGAAGAACTCGGAATCTTTAACCTGCTTGATCAGTGGAAACCACGCGAATGGTTTCACTCCCTTCTTCTGCGGGATGCTGATGTCGTAGTTAAGGGTGCCAGTGAGTTGGTCCTGTGAGGACGACCGGCGCCGTGTGATTGCTCCACTGGTCGAACTCGTGCTGACAAGGCTTAGAGACCCGTTCAATCTCTCGAAGAGGACTCTGGAAATTAGGCGACGACCTTCTTGGGCTGGTGTCTTACGGAATGTGATGTTCAGGCGGCTCTGGTTGTTGATGTCACTTTCGTTTGCCTTCTGGGCGTCCGTAAGGACGATGTCAGAGCCTCGGCGAATTCGTGGTACGCTGCTCGTTCTGTTGTAGCTGTATCGAAGTGGGATGGATGTCTGCCAGGTGGGGGGCAGGAACTTATCCAGATTGACGTCCGTGTTCAGGTTGATTCTGGAGGTGGTGTTACCCGATGCAGCGCCCTGGAGATCCTGAAAGTCGCCACTCCTGCGCTCCAGCTCCAGGTTGAAGTTGCCGAGATCCGCCATCACGGTCCGCATGCTCATGATACCCGAAATGGCGCGCTTCTTGCGAATGTTGTCAACTGTGAGCTCGTCGACCCACAACTCGCTCTCTCCGTCGAGGATCTGGTCGCCGCGGTTCCTGACCCCGAGGGTAAATGCCTTGATCCTGTTCAGCGACGGGTTTCCGCGAACCACGTAAACCTTTTCCTCGATGCTGGCCTGGATTTCCTGTTGATCAGGAACATACGTTACGGGAACTTCGCCCACATTCAGGGCGAGCGTTGTGTCGACACTCGCTGAGCGCGTAGTCTGCAAGTCGATAAGTTGACCCTTTAGCTGGGTCATAAGCTCGAGGTCGATATCCATCGTGTTGGTCTCAGGCTCCCATCCCTGGTATACCCTTGAGCGGAACTCGTACATGTGGGTGGTGTCGTCTTTGGCGGGGCTGAACCGCAGGAATACTTCGACTGGACTGCGCACGCCCCCGATCGTGTCTTCTGCTGCAGGGAAATGTCGATTCGCCTGGGGGGAGGTGAGATTGTTGTTCCCGCCGTGGACGAATAGCTTCATCCGACCGTAGCGCGTATAATCTTCCCCATTTACGAAGGTGCGCGAGGCGGACCGAGTGTCACCCGGATGAAGATCTTCGAACTTGATCGCCAGGGATCGCTCAGTCAGCGTTAGCCCTGTGGTCGGGTCGCGTTCCAGGTCCAGGTTGGGCGGAGGCACGTAAATGGGGTTATCGGTCCCGATCGCTGCGACCTCGAAGTCGCCGGAGAGCGAGATCGGGGAGGGCTCATCCTCCAGCCAGTCGTTACCGACCGCCTTCGGCTCATAGATGGACAGTTCGACCCGCTGGTCGCTTTCGATCCAGAATCGGACAAAATCGATTGGGCTGGCGAACGTCGTGTCCGGGGTACCTTCCAGCATTCTGGGTGACCGGCTGCCGCTGAGCGGGATGCGAATCAGGCGCCAGGGCGGGTTTGTGGCTCCACCGCCGACCCGGTTCGACTCCGTGCCTTCCACAAGGACCAGTGGACCGTCATATAGACCGGTCTGTGGGTTGTATCCACGGTCGCTGAACAGGTCGAAGCTGTATCGAATATAGTTGTTCCGCGTATCGAGGAATCCGTTGCTGTTCAGGTCCTCGGTGTTGGGTATGGAGACCCGGTCGGAGTTGTTGTTCTCTGTACCATTGATGCCTGGCGGGTAACGTTGCTCCCGCTCAGTTTCGTTGTTCCGGGATAGGTCGACATCGGCAAAGTTGTCTCCCGATGGATCGTCGGGCACGGGTTGGCCCGGGTAGATCGCCGCGAAGATCGCCGCTTCGTCAGGATCAGTCAGACCATCCAGCCCGACATCTTCTTCGGCAGTGGCGATACCATCACCGGTCGGGAGGCCCCCAAGTGGTTCGTCTTCCGTTCGGAACCTGCCGGGGTGCGGGTTGTGCGCGGGATCATCGAGCGGCAGGTCGATTTTTTCCGATATCTCGCCCAGGTCTATATGAAACTTCCCCGTGCGGCCCCGGATCCAGATCTCGAGGAACTTGGATCTGGAAAGATCCCATCCGTCCAGGTTGCCCATGATTCCGCCCCACGAGTTCACCGGAGACTCACTCAGGTTGTCTCGCGTGGACCGGGGGAACCCGTTGGTCCGAGCGGGATCAAAACGGATTCTCAGGATGTCGATGATCGCCTGCTCGGTCGTAAGATCTTCACGATTGGGCTGGATCTCGAAGAGTGATGTTCGGTCTCTTTCTACCGGGGTATACCAGGTGAACCGCCCCTGCGGGAACAGTTCCCTGTCGAGGGCGGATCCGTTTCGTGTCGGCGTACTTGACTGGGTCCACGCGTTCTTGAAGATCGAGAATCTTTGCTCGTCCTGCGACCCTTCGAAGTCGTCGATATAGGCAATGCCCTTCGTGTTGGGGTTCGGGATGCTCTGGGCGACTTCGAGGTCCATGTCGATCCGTGACGGCGCGCTCGAACTCACGAACGGGATGATATTGACCAGATCGGTCAAGAAAGCTGGTTTGAACTGGAGGCGAGCGTTGGCGTCCCAGATGAGAGTACGGGCAGGCTCCTCGCCGACTCGCACGCGTTGGGCGGCCGTGGTCTGGTTACTGTAGAGAAGTGTCATGCCGACGAAGGACTGCTGGTTCTGGACCGGATGTTCGAGCCGGACGCCGAGCAGGCTCTTCTGCTGGCCGAAGCCGCCAAATGGGTCCTTGGCGCTGAAGTCGATCTTGAGATTCGCGGTAGGGTCTGAGACCAGGTCGCTCGCGTCACCGATGAACGAGATCGTCCCGAAATTGTAGTCGATCGTGTAGTCCTTGCCACGCTCGAGCCGTCTGTTGTTCAGCGTGACGACTTCGCTTTCCTGCAGGACCTCCGCGCCGAGGTTGAATCGGGTTGCACGGCTTTGGGAGAGCGTTCGGATGATATACTTGCTCTTCTCCGCCCGAGTTTGCGAGTTACTCTCCGAATACAGTTCGGGAACGCCCTCTTCGATATCTGCGCTCTGGCTCCCGGTCCCGAAGGGCTCCAGGAACGGGAAGACCAGGTGGCCAAGCACGAGGTTGAGCCCCGGGATGTTACTCCCGTTGTCCGTGTCGACGATGTTGTCCGGCGGGCTGGAGGCTGAGGAGTTGTTGGTGTGGGTGTCGAGCCCGAAAATCTGGATATACGGTTTCCCGTTCTCACTGTCGATGGGCTCTCTGCCCGGTACTTCCTGCAGGATGCGCAGGTCGAAACCATTGGGCTCGATGTTCCGGCCACCGAGGCTGTAGACGTTCCGCCAGGTGAGGGGCCACGTAGCCGACTCCGCTCGTGGATTCCTTGCCTTGATCAGCTTCAGTCTGATTTGGGGCTGGCCTGCGCCCTGGATAAACCCGACATCACCGAAGCGACGCCCGTCCCGTGTCTTGTAAGCCACCGCCAGCGCGGAACCCGTCGAGACACGGAGACCGGTCATAATCAGATATCCTCGGGCATCGACGAGATACTGCTCTCGGTCGATCTGGTGGTATGAACCCTCCTGAAGGCCATCCGTGGCGCTTCGAGATCCAAGCTCGTTCGGCGTGCCGTCGTTGTTCCACAACGCATAGGCGATCCCGGAGACTGCACGATCCTCGATGTCGTTCAGTTCGTTGAAGTCGTTGATGTAGACATCGACAGAAGAGAGATCGATCTGGTCACGTTCCGCTGGATCGTTCGGGAACGCGTTCCGGTGTGATGTGTCGAAGAAGAAGTAGGCGTTCGAGAGGAACTGGTGGTCACGGATCTGGTCGGACGATTCCTCGGACGTTCCCTGAAACGTCTTCCGGTTACTCGACCCTTTGTCCTGGGTGGTCACCAGCGTGAGATCCAGGCCTCCGATCGTACCCTCCGCCTTGATTCCGAACAGACCGCCACGACCACCTTGGAATCCGATAAGGCGGGTGCCGGGCAGCGTGAGGTTCGTGTTTCCGGCTTCGATCGTCCGGATAATGGCGTCGTCGTCACCGTCGTACCGGAGACGGAGGGACTCTGAGAGCTGAAGCTGACGGTTGCTGTTCTGCTCAAGGTTGACGGATATCTTTTCTCCAATCTCGCCGTTGACATTTACCTGTGATTCCTGCTCAAAGGCGATCGTCGGGAACTTCGAATTCCGGATGGCAGCGGATTGGGCTTCGCCGTCGGTAAACTGACTGACTCCGGACAGGTCCAACCGTTGCCGGGCAGTGATGTTGAGACGCGTCTCGTCGCCGCCCGTGATCGCACTCAACCCCCTGGGGACCCGGAAGGGGATCTTTATGGCCACGAGGCCCTCGCGATCGCTCCCACGTTTACTCACCTTACGACCCAACAACCCGGTCATGATGCGCGACCGGTGGAACTGGTGGTTCATCTGGTTGAATTCTTTGAAGGTGGCTGCGAACGGAAGCCCGTCGATGCTGCCGGCAACCTCTTTGTAGATTAGGACGACCATCCGGTCTTCGTCCAGCATCTGATAGCCGGTCTTCAGGAGCTTGTGTCGTTGCGATGAGATACGCGGAGGCCAGGGCGCAGGTGGCTTGGCGTTGCGAGCAGGGGGACCTGCGAAGCGTTCGAGACGAGCGGTGTTGGGCAGCTTGAACCCAACCTGTGAGAACCCGGGCGTGGGACAGGCTGCTAGGATGATCAGCGCGGCAAGGACGGCGCGCACGGCGTTCGGTGCGTTGGAGGCGAACCTCAACGCTTACCTCGGGACATATCGCAGGAGCTCAACGTGTGAAAGGATCGGCGGAACTGTAGACAGAATAAGAACTTGCGTCGATTCTGGGGATGCGAAAACATAGCATAGGGTATTACAGTGGGCAAGGAAAAACGCGGCTGTAGATGTGGCCCAGGTCAATGGCAACCGGGCGCCACTTTCCTCGGCTGAACGGGTTGACTTATATTCGGGCAGACACTCTAAACTGATGCATATCAATGTCTTGGAGAGGCATGATCCTCCGCACCTATCTCATTCGTGAACAGATTGCTCCGTTTCTGTTCAGCTTCTCTGTCATCATGTTCCTGCTGGTCCTGGATACCATTCTCCAGCAGGTCGACATGATCCTAGGACGCGGGGTGGACTGGGAAGTTGCGCTGGAGCTGTTCTTCCTTCACACGGCCTGGCAGGTCGCGCTCGCGGTTCCCATGTCGGTGCTGGCCGGCTGCCTGATGGCTTTTGGCCGGCTGAGTGGAGACAACGAGATCATCGCCATGCGCGCATTGGGCGTGAGCGTGATGGGGTTAATCACCCCCGCACTGATTTCGGGGGGCGCATTGGCTTTGTTGCTCGTCCTGTTCAATGACCGGGTGCTCCCGGATTTCAACCATAGGGCTCGGCTGCTGACGATGGACATCCAGCGCAAACAGCCTACCGTCGCGTTCGAGGACCGCGCCGGCATTCTGATCGACGATTTTCGTGACCATCAAATCCTGATCGGGGAAGTGGACGAGCGTGCGGGGATCCGTGACGTGGTGATCTACAAGTACGAGGCGACGGGCTACCCTTTGACCGTGACGGCGGAGGAAGGGGAGATACGGTTCGCGGAGGGATCTGATGACGTGTTCCTGATGCTTCGTCAAGGAGAGATACACCGGCTCGATGATGAGAAACCGGATCTGTTTGTGACGGGAGCCTTCGAGAAGCTGACACTCAAGCTCGGAGAAGGCGGTCGGAAGCTTTCGCGGACCGTTTCTGGGTATCGGAACGATCGCGAAATGGATATCGGGTCGATGTGGGACCGCGTTCGCACTTACGAGAGTGATGCGGATTCGATCGTCCAGGCCTCATCCGGTCGGTGGTCCGCCTTAATCACGCAGGCTGTCTTTGGTGGGGGAGAGACACGGCCCGAACACCCATCTGACGTGATCGCATTTCGTCGTGTCGCGGGTCGGCTGTCCTCGGATGCGACCCTTGCAAGCCACAAACGGCGACAGGCCGGGCGGTTGCGAGTCGAGATTCACAAGAAACTGTCGATCCCAGCTGCCTGTTTGGTCTTCGTGGTCGTGGGCGCGCCTCTCGGCATTCGTGTACGTCGCGGTGGGGGGGCGACGGGGGCGGCCCTGAGTGTCGGCTTCTTCCTGCTCTACTGGATTTTCCTGATTGCGGGTGAGAAACTGGCCGACCGTGCCGTTGTCCCGCCCTGGGCGGCGATGTGGACGCCGAACCTGCTTCTGGCGGGCGTGGGCCTGATTCTGATCGTCCGCCTTTCGAGCCGAGTACGATGACTATCCTGCTGCGATATGTGCTGCGGAAGTTCATGGTAGATGCTGCGATCAGTGCGTCCGCTTTCGTCGTGATCTTCATTGTTGTCGACCTCTCCAACCAGATCAGCGCTTACCTGGATCAGGCGGCTGATCTGTCCAGCATTGTCGCTTACTACGCTTGGTCCGTTCCCTACTTTCTATTCCTGACCCTCCCGATGTCTCTTCTTCTGGGAAGCCTGTTCTGCATCGGTGGGCTGTCGCGGCGGAACGAATTGTCCGCCATGAAGGCATCGGGGGTAAGCCTATATCGCGTCCTGCTCCCTATTCAGGTTTTCGCCCTCCTACTGAGTGGGGCAGCCTGGGCGGCCTCGTGGTCGTGGATCCCGATGGCCAATCGGGTGCGGGCGGAGAATAGTGCGGTGCCGACGTCTCCTGGACGTCAGCATCGTATTCAGTTGGTGCTCAGGGATGTCGAAGGGCAGGTGGTGTCACTTGGCGAGTATAAGGCGAAGGAACGGCGGGCGAAGCGTGTGACGATCGACCGGTATGCGGAGGGGGATCTCGTCCAGAAGATCCGGGCTGACGAGATGGTCTGGACGGGGACTGAGTGGTCGCTGATCGGCGGGGAACGAAGGGAGCTGGTGTCAGCAGGTGAACGCGTTGCCGCCTTTGACACACTGCGAGCAACGCACCTAACCCTGATGCCCGACGACTTCATCCGTGAGGCGAGACCAGTCGAACAGCGGGACACTGAAGAGCTACAGCGGTTGATCGACCGCAAACAGATGAACGGAAAGGAGGCCACGCGAGACCGGGTGGAACTTGCCCTGCGGACCGCTTTCTCGTTCTCGGGGTTGGTGATGGTGCTGTTCGGCTTGCCCCTGTCCTCATACACCCGTCGTGCCAGTCGGCCACTACAGGTCGGGATCTGCCTCCTGATCAGCTTCGTTTTTTACGGATCTATGCAGGCGTTTCGCGCGATAGGCTGGAACGGCATCATCGACCCGACGGCTTCGGTGTGGATCCCGAACGCGGTATTCCTGATGGTCGGTGGCCTCATGCTCAAGCGAGCACATACCTAGACGGTTCAGTAGAGGGTGTGTCGCTGCCCGTCGTCGAGGATGTAGTCAAGAGGGTCCTGGGCCTTGTTTTTGAGGATGACCGCATAGTGCAGGTTCACTGCGGTCGCTCGGCCGGTTCTGGCCATCTTCCCGATCACGTCCCCCCGAGATACCCGTCGCCCGGGCCTTATCAGGCTGACGCTTTCGAGATGGGCGTAGAGGGTCCGAATTTTGTTGCCGTGATCGATCGATACCATGTAGCCAAGGCGTGAGTGGTACCTGGCCACGTCGATCCGGCCGTCAGCCGTAGCCACGATCGGTGTGCCCTTTCTGCCAGCGATATCGATCCCGTTGTTGAAGGACGGCTCACCTGTGATCGGATCGGTTCGGTGACCAAAGTTGGATGAATACCATCCCTCTCCCTTGACCGGGAAGATCGAGGGTATGGATCGGCGGACATCTCCCGCCGTATAGACGGCCGCCCTCAGGCTGTCATACCTGGCTGCCAGGTCCGAGGCTTCCCGCGTCAATTGATCTAGGTTCCCATAGCCTACTCGTGAGTCGCCGAGGATGTTCTCTTCGTCGCTGGCTCGAGCATCACTGATCAGCGGCTGGCCTCCAGGCCCAGTGACAATGACACGGGCGAAGGCGCGCATCCGGGTGTCTGCCGTGCTCAGGTCACCAACCCGCTGAGACAGGCTAGACATCCGGGTCTTGAGGATGTCCAGATGTGCACCCAGCTCCGTGTTTTCGGCCTTCAAGTCTGCATACGCATTTTCGGCCCCCTGACGCGCATAGTACGCGTGTCCAAAGTAACCTGCGGTGAGAATGAAGAGCAGGAGAACGGTGGCGCCGGCCCATATCAGCGAGGTGGCAAGGTTGAATTCCCGAACGTGGTCATCGTTGTGGGGGATGACCATCAGGGTCAGGAAGCGCTTCACGATGCCACCTGTGCGACCGGGCGCTCACCGGCGAGGCGATCCATAATATCCTCGCGGACGACCGGAAGAAGTGCTTCCTCGTCCAGGCAGAAAACCCGAACGACGCGCGCCTGAGCTTCGAAGTTCCCGATCAGCGATTCCTTGAGCATCGAGATCTCCGGCTCGTCGAACGAGAGGGGAGCGGATTTACTGATCGGGACGGTCGGCCCAAAGAACACCTTCAAGTCCACCTCGGGGCTCTTGCTGAACCGAGGGATGTCGATCAGGATCTCATCACCCTTGAGGTCGAGGCCGGTTTGGGCCGCATACTCCTGGCAAAGACGAATCTCTAACTCGCGTCGAGCATTCGGGTTGTAGTAGAGCGAACCAAACAGGTAGAACAATTCCTCCTGCTCGCCGTAGGGCAGGAAGATGCGGGCGACTTTGTAGAGTTTTCTCCGCTTGAGTCTACCGACCATACTCTCTCGCCGGTCGAGACCGAGTCGATCCATCTCCGTCTCGAGGCGGTGGACCAAGTCCGCCTCTGTCGACCTGAGGAAATCAGGCTCACCAAGTGCGCACTCCGGGTGGCCGAACAGGTCCTGGATCCCACGCTTGAACATCGCGTTCGCCGAGCGGACGGCGTGATGCCAGTAAACGTTCCGATACATCAGGTAGCTCGTGAAGATGAGCGCCTCGACGGCCGAGACACCCTTGTAGGTGATCGCAGGACGCTCTCCATTCGAGTCATAGGTGATCGAACCGATCAGCCGGTCTCGGTTGACGCTCTCACCGAACGGGACGCCGCAGTAGCGGGCGTCTCGGAGGAGGTAGTCTACCTTGTCGGGGTCGAGGGTTCCAGAGAGGATGTGGGCCAACCGAAGATCCTCGCGGGGCACACTGTTCCCACCGTTCTGGTAATCGATTACGTTGGCGACGCGCGACGGATCGATACCCGCTTTTGAGAGGGCCTGGTGCACTTCTGTTGTGGGATCCTGAATGATCTGACGGCCCCGTTTCTCGTGGTCCACGAAGAAGGCCTGCATCTCCTCGAGCAAATGCGAGTAAGGGTAATGCCCGATGTCGTGGAGCAAGCTCGCTGCGAGAAGAACGCGTACATCGTCGATCGTGAAGTCTGGCGAGGGATCGGACTGCAGCAACTGTCGAATGAACTGTCCAGTCAGGTGGAACACACCGAGCGAATGCTCGAACCGGGAGTGACGGGCCCCAGGATATACCAGAAGAACGTGACCGAGTTGCGAGATGTCGCGGAGGCGCTGATAGTCCTCAGAGTCGACGACATTGACCAGATCCTCGGGAATGGTGATGTAGCCCCAGATGGGGTCACGGATGTCTTTTCCGGAATCGAGGAAGCTTAGGTCGAGCATGTGGTCATTGGGGGGCTGGTTTGCTCGAGCGAAGGAACTCAGCTTCTCTCTGCGGCTCGACGAGTTGCTGGTTGGTGATGATCCCCAGCTCGCCGACGGATGTGATCGGGGACAGGGTGGTCAACGCCGTCCAGTCCGGTGCGGTTACGACGAGATTCCACGACAGCAGGATATACATATAGGTGCTCTTGCTACCGTGCTCGACATGGGTTTCACGGTCGTCTAAACTCGTCGGTTTGCAGATTGTGAGGATCTCTATCGCCTGAACAGGCCGAAGACGTTGAAACATCGGGATCTTGGCGAGGATTTCGATGAATCGCTTGGTATTTTTGGTGATTTCCATTGGGATCAGAGGGTGAGTGCAGGATCACTCACACCCGATTGCAGGCTGTTCGTGTAGAGCCTGATGAGATTGTCTACATAGGCGTCGTCCGCTTCTTGCGTCGGCAGCTCGGAGGAGCCGACAAAGCGGCTGAGGCAATACTGCAGGAGTGAGAAGAATAAGGACATTGTTGTCAGTTGCGGATCTACCGACAGAAAATCGCCCGAGTCCACGCCGCTCTGGATCTTTTCCCGAATCTTCTTGATAAGGGGGGAGAGTTCAGACGACTCCAAGAACCGCTGCCTGAACTTGTGATCCTGCAGGGAACTGTAAAGCATCAGCCGGATGAACGTCTGATCCTCTCGATGCTGTCTTACAAATGACTGCGCGTAGGCCGACATCAGGGTCGGAAGATCCGCGTCCAGCGCGTCCGGCGCCTCATTTGACCAGATCTCGGTTCTTTGCTCGATGGACGTGGTGATGATCGCGTCGTACAGGTCTTCTTTCGTGCGGAAATGTCGGAAGATGATCGCTTCTGAAACACCTGCAGCAGAAGCAATTGCGCGCGTAGTCGTTCCTTTGAAGCCGAGAGAGGCAAAGAGGTTCATGGCGACCTGAATGATCTGATTGCGGCGCTCTGAGCAGGAAAGACGTTTCTGTGGCACGGTGAACCCCCTGTTGAGTTAAATATCGTCGCCGGCTCCGGGTATGTCAAGGTAGGCCCCGAATGCTCTTAACGTGAAAGACTACAATAGGTTCTGAGATTTTTGTTGTCTGCTGCGCGTATCGTGACGTACACTTTACCTATCGGAAACGCAAGGAGCGCACCTTTGGGTCTCTTAGATTTGATCATGGGTAGGAAGCGTCGCGAAAAGCGCGTTTCCGCCCATTTCCGAGTGACGATCGGCCAGAGCGAGGAACACTACTGGACCGAGGATGTCGCCATCGGCGGTATCCGGATTCACTTGGGGAAGCAATTGTCTCTGAGTGATTTTCACGGCGGTAATCGTGACATTCCGCTGGAGATCGAGTTGGATACAGGGCCCATCATCGTTTACGGGGAGCCGATCTGGACGATGCGGATGGAGGACGGTCAATTGAGCTCCGGGTGGTTGTTTTCCCGCTTTGACGACGACGGTCGAGAACGACTCAAAGCTTTCATTGATTCTGAAAAGTGATTGACCCACAGGGGCTTCCGATTGGAGGCCCTTTCTTCTTTGTGCTGCGACATGGCGAAACGAGCTGATGACGGAAGGCGGGCCCTGGTCCGCCGTATGGTCTTCCTGCTGGACAAACAGTTCGGCGGAGCTGACTGGGATCGTACTCGGAAACGGCCCGACCCCTTGGATGACCTTGTCAGGACGATCCTGTCACAGAACACCACCGATGAGAATCGAGATCGTGGTTTTGAGGCACTGCGGGACGCGCTCCCGGATTGGGAATTGGTGCTGGATGCCCGGCTTGACAGAATAAAGAGGCTGATCCGCCCGGCCGGGCTGGTGAACGCGAAGGGGCCCGCAATCAAGAACTTCCTGCGATGGTTGAAGCAGGAAAGAACGGTTCTCGACCTGAACTACCTGAAGGACCTGTCAGCAGATGAAGGCATCGAGATTCTGACCCAGCATCGCGGGGTCGGTCTCAAGACTGCCTATATCGTGCTGTCCTTCGCCTGCGACCACGATCTCTGTGCCGTGGATACGCACGTGCATCGGATCCTGCGGCGAACAGGCGTGATCGACGATCGGTGCACGAGGGACCGGGCTCACAATGAGTTGCGGCCGTTGATCCCCAAAGGAAAGGCGAGGTCCTTCCACGCGGATATGATCGATCTCGGGAAACAGATCTGTTTCGCCCGGTCACCTAACTGCGATGCCTGTCCGCTTTTCGAGGTGTGCCCCTATCCCGTAGAAACGCCGTAGATAAAGGGGTTTTGGACCATTTTCGCTTGACACCGATGGGGGGATCCTCTACGTTTACCGGCGCGGTAGGACTGGCATGCTCCCGTAGCTCAGCTGGATAGAGCAACTGCCTTCTAAGCAGTAGGTCGCAGGTTCGAGCCCTGCCGGGAGTGCATCCCGCAGGGCCGTTGTCAAACGACCGCTAGACATTGATATCGACATTGTGGTGGGTGTAGCTCAGTTGGTCAGAGCGCCTGATTGTGGTTCAGGAGGCCGAGGGTTCGACTCCCTTCATCCACCCCAGAAACGCCCTCGGCTCGAGACGGGAATCTCCCATCCCGGGTTGAGGGCTTCTTTTATCCCGAAGAGACGTTGATGCTGTTTTCCCGCGGTCGGAAGCATCGGCGGCGCGCCGTTGTGCTCGGGCTGGACGGTGCACCGTATTCGATGATGACGAAGTTCATCGAAGAGGGGCGGATGCCGAACCTCGCCTCACTCTTTGAAGAGGGAAGTGCTGTGTCGATGCGGTCGGTGCTGCCGACCGTTTCCTCGGTCGCCTGGACGTCGATCGTCACGGGGTGCAATCCCGGTAAGCACAACATCTATGGGTTTATTGATCGTGTTCCTTTGACCCACGAGATGTTTGTTCCCACATCGAGGCACATTCTGGCGAGGACCTGGATCGATGACTTTAGTGGTCAGGGCAGACGGGTCTGTTCGATCGGTGTGCCGGCAACCTATCCTCCTAAGGAAGTCAATGGCGTGCTCGTATCCGGTTTTCTTGCGCCTTCGCTCAAGGGGGCAACGCATCCCGCATACCTTGAGAAAGAACTGGAACGGGCCGGGTATGTGATCGACATCGATGCCTGGCAGGCGCGGGAAGATCGGGATGCCTTCCTCGATGAGCTGTTCAACGCCTTCGACCGACGCTGTGAAACGATGTTCAGGTTCTTGGGGCAGGAGCCTTGGGACCTGTTCGTCGCGCACATCATGGATACGGACCGCCTTCATCACTTTCTCTGGTCCCACTATGAGGAAGGGGATGAGGTATACGGTCCGTGGTTTCACCAGTTCTATGAGCGCGTAGACAGGATGATTGGTGACCTGGTGGATCGTATTCCACGCGACGTCGCGTTGTTCGTCCTCTCGGATCACGGGTTCTGTGGACTCAAGAAGGAAGTTCACCTCAATCACTGGCTGCGGGAGGCCGGGTATCTAGAACTCGCGTCGCCTCAACCGAAAGGACTACTGGACCTAGCGTCTTCTACAAGATGCTATTCTCTTTTGCCGGGCAGAATGTATCTGTCAGTCCGGGGGCGAGAGCACGGCGGTTCGATCGATCCGGGTGCGGTCTACACAGAAATTCGCGAAGAAATATCCGAAGGGCTCAGGGGATTGAGGGACGACGAAACGGGCGAGTCGGTGATCGAGCGGGTATTCACGCGAGAAGAGTTGTTCAGCGGAGGCGCGTTCGAGACGGCGCCAGACATCGTCGCCATGCCGGCGCGGGGGTATGACCTCAAGGGTGGGTTCGACAAGGAGGTCTTGCTCGAGCGAAGTCCGGTATGCGGCACGCACACCTATGATGACGCGATCTTCTTCGCAAGAGGGGCTGAGCTCGACGAAGACGGACGGATGCAGGTCGTCGACGTGTTGCCCACCATCTATGAGAGTCTCGATGCCGAGATCCCACGCAACATTGATGGCAGATCATTCCTGAACTAGGTCGTTACTAATGGCGATGAAGATTATCCTAGTCGTGAGCACCCGGCCCAATTTCCCGAAAGCCGCGCCTCTTCTGAATCTGTTGCGTGATCAAGACGCATTTGATCCGGTGCTCGTGCATACGGGTCAGCACTACGACGTGAACATGTCAGACGTGTTCTTCTCTGACCTGAACATTCCCGCTCCAGACCATCATCTTTCTGTCGGGTCCGGTTCGCACGCTGTGACGACCGGGAAGACAATGATGGCCTTTGAGGCCGTCCTCGAAGCGGAAGCCCCCGACTTGGTCGTGGTGTTCGGCGATGTGACCGGGACGCTGGCTTGCTCGCTCACTGCGGCCAAACTCCACATTTCTGTCGCCCACGTCGAGGCCGGCTTGCGCTCGCGTGACAAGAAGATGCCCGAGGAGTTGAATCGTATACTGACCGATGCCCTTTCCGACTATCTGTTCACGCCTTCGAGCGATGCAGATGAGAATTTGAAGGCGGAGGGCGTTGACGATGAGCGCATCCATCTGGTCGGGAACATCATGGTGGATAGCCTCAAACTGGCTGAGTCGGCCCTGGATGAGGAGGCTGTATCCGCGTCGCTGGATCTTCCAGAGCGGTTCGCCTTCACTACGCTCCATCGTGACTTTAACGTCGATACCGAGGCGGCCATGACCGCTTGTCTGGATTGCCTGGAAGGCGCCCAGCGGCATATCCCTATCGTTTTTCCGATGCACCCTCGGACCCGCAACCGCATAGAAACGTTCGGTCTCGAGGACAGGCTCAAGGGGCTGACCAATATTCGGGTGATCGACCCGGTGGGATACCGTGAGTCACTTGCGTTGCAGAAACGATCAGACTTGGTGATTACGGACTCGGCCGGGCTTCAGGAGGAGTCCACGGTATTCCAGAAGCCGTGTCTGACGATGCGTCCAAACACGGAAAGGCCCGTCACCGTAGACGTCGGATCGGCGTCGATCGTAAATCTGGATGCCAAGCTTGTGGAGTCGCTTACGGTGGATGTGGTGGAGGGGCGCTACAAGACGGGTGAGATTCCAAGGCTATGGGATGGTCTGACGAGTGAGCGGATCGTAGAGGTCCTGTCGACTGGAATGAAATGAGCGGAACGAGCGTCTTATGTTCATCGCCGGGAAACAGGAGGAGGAATATGCGATTCATGCGGTTCGTGCTTTGTGTGGTTGGTCTTTGGGGCCCGTGGAGCGGAGATACTCAGGCTGACGGAGACCACATCCTTGATACGAGTGAAGAAGGGATGAAGAAGATCGCGACCGCACTGGGCGTCGAGTGTATCCACTGTCACGTCGCAAAGACGCCCGAGGGCAAACCTGACTTCGGGGCTGTTTCTGCCTTCAAGGCAACGACGCTTTACATGAAGACTCACTTTGTCGACAGTTTGCGGACGGCTGACGGTGAGATCCTTTCGTGCGAAAACTGCCACAACGGTCACGCTCAGTTCATTCCGAGGGAACCCGATCACGATCTCGAACCGCTCTCGGCCAACATGGAGCGGAGGGAAGTGATGAAGATGATGCGTGGGTTCACGAAATCGCTCGGGGTCAAGTGCCTATTCTGTCACGAAAAGGCGACTGACGGTCGGATGGACCCCACGATCCCGACCAAGCACGTGCGAATGGCGCGGTTCATGGTCGATAACTTCACCAGCTTCACCACACTCGACGGCTCGCCGGCCACGTGTATGACCTGTCATCAGGGAAAGGCCAAGTATCTGCCCAGGCACGACGGCGAATAGCCACAAGGCCTTGCTAAGGAGCCCGGTACACAAGGTGTGCCGGGCTCTGTCTGTGTACTAGAGGTTTTGCCTTGCTCGGGCTGGGCCGGAATGGTCGACCCCGGTTTCAGGCCCAGCCGCCGTCCGCGTATCCAGCGCGGACTGGAGTTACACACGAGTCGCACTACCACAATCACCCAGACCCTGATCATCACGGTCTTCGCCGTTCTTGCGGCAGCAACCGTGCTGTATCTCTTGGGAAAGAACGATCTCGTCGAGACCGGTGTGATTGTCGGGGCAATCGTGTCGCTCCTGATCTCCCCAATCTCAGCCTACCGGGTGCAGAACTTGATTCAGCAACTGGACGAGAAGGGGCGGGATCTGGAAGACATCAGCACGCATGATTACCTGACCGGGATCTACAACAGACGGTTCATGGTCGAGTAAGCGTCGACGATCCTCGCTCTGGGGCTGCGTTACCGCTTTCCGGTATAGTTGATCATGATGGATCTGGACCGGTTCAAGCAGGTGAATGACACCTATTGTCACGCGACCGGCGATGCGGTGCTCATCGTGCTGGCGAAGTCTATTCGGTCATTGATTCGCGTCACCGACATTTTCGGTCAGTACGGCGGAGAGGAGTTTTTAAGCTTCATGCCGCATACCCCGCTGGAGGATGCGACCAAACTCGCCAACCGGATTCGGGAAGGTGTTAAGGAACACAAGTTCAGCAACCTGAGCGTGACGCTTAGCACGGGTGGCGGTGATGGGTGAAGCGACCCAGACGCTGGATGATCTGATCGATACGGCTGATGTCGCACTCGATGAGGCGAAGAATGCTGGAGGAGATCGTGTTGAGGCCAACAAGCTTGCCTGTATGGAGGAGTAGGGGCCAGCTGTGTCCAGTATCAACAGCGCGCTACTCGTTGTAGTCGAACACTAGGACATCCTCCACGATCGGCCGGATCGTCTCTGCGCTTACTGCCACGTGGTCGGGATGAGGCAGGTAGGTGTCTCTCGCCGCTTCATCTGTGAAGGTCATCACGAATCCCCACTCGTAGCCTTTGCTCTTGCCCTCAGGGCTGTTGTTTCGGCCTGCCGTGACTTCGACGATTCCCTCAAGCTTACCCATTAGGCCCTCAAGCCCTTTCAACACGGCGTCCGTCTGGTCGGATGTGACGCCATCTCTCAGCTTCAGCAACACGACGTGCTTAACCATGCATAACCTCGTTCACGTTGGATGTTCCCTATGTGACGTGTCTCATGAGTCATCCCCCGCATTGATGCCGAAGGCAGCGGCGTATGTGCGGGTAACCTCGTTGAGGTTGCCGTAAAACGCTCGCGTTTCCGGGTCGGGGCTGTGTTTCCAGAAGCACGGAGGGATCACCGAATCGTTTGCCAGGGGCTCACGATCCCGATGTCCATAATAGATCTGGAGCGTCTTCCGCTCTGCTTTTGTGGATCTCGTGGTGGCTGTGTGTAGCACGGCGACATTGAACAGGCAGACGGTCCCGGAAGGACCGTGGATATCGACGATGCCGCCTCTCGCCAATTGCGCTTTCTTCTCCTGCAGGATGTCGTCCTCGATCGACTCGGGTGAAATCGAGAAGCAGTGGGTATCCGGGCCGACATCCGTCAAATACAGCATCAGTTGGATATAGTCCATCCGGAGGGGATGGTCCTCCCGGTGTGGTCGATCTCGATGCCAGCTGCGGTGGACATCGCCCTTATAGGGCGCCATGTGACGAGCCCCAATCTCACCAAAACATGTTTTGCCTCCCATCAGCTCCTCGATAGCAGTCAGGATAGGCGGGTGACGGACCACTTCATCGAAGGCAGGTGTCGTAACCAGGGCATCATAGTTCGCTATCTGGTGGTAGCCGTAAGGGTGCCAGCGGTAGCGGTTCGACTCCCTGTCCGTGTCAAACAGGTCGACAAACCTGGCCAGGTCGTCGCCGGAGATAAGGTCTTCACGGACAATGTATCCGTTGGACTGGAAGCTGCACAGGTCTTGGTCAGAGAGTGTGGGCACTAATCCTCACAAATGGCAGGTGGATGCTTCCAGATCTGGGTGGCTTCCTGGAATGTATGAGCAAGTTGCAGGACGCCCCAATCGTCGTGATGGCGTCCTACGATCTGGACGCCTACGGGCAGCCCATCCGGTGTGAAGCCACAGGGCACGGAGATCGAGGGGCAACCTGTGACGGAGATATAGTAGCAAGACCGCATCCAATCGAGATACGTGTCCATCCGCACGCCGCCGATCTCGGTGATATACTCCGTTTCGATATCAAAAGGAGGGACCTGGCTGACGGGGCAGATCAGATACTCGTGATCGCTCAGGAATGCCTGGACCCGGTGGTAGAGTTGGGTGCGTTTCTGTTCCGCTCGAGAGACGTCCGCACCGGTCAGCTTGCGACCGGCTTCTATGTTCCAGATGACGGTGTCCTTCATCTGCTCTCGGTGATCATCTAGAAGGTCGCCGAACCCGAGCTCGAATCGCCATGCGCGCCAGACCTGAAACGCTTCGTCTGCCCCCGAAAAGTCGGGTTCGCCGTCGACGATCTCGCACCCGAGTTGCTCGAACGTCGTGCGCTGTGCTTCGATCGCATCGGTTATGGCGGGGTCGACGGGTAGACTGCCTAGATCGCGACTCCAGGCGAGCCGGCATCCGGTGAAATCCCGGCCCAGGGGTTTCCCGAATCTGTCGCCGGGATCCTCGATCGATATCGGAGACCTTGGATCGGGGCCTGCGATGGCGCTCAACATCAGCGCGACATCCTCGACCGTGCGGGCCATCGGACCCTGAACCGCTAGGGGAAACCAGCCCACGTCGCTAGGCCACGTCGGAACACGTCCGGGTGATGGGCGGAACCCGACGACGTTACAGAAGTTCGCCGGATTGCGAAGCGAGCCACCAAGGTCACTACCGTCAGCGATGGGGACCATCCCGCACGCCAGCGCAACGGCTGCGCCGCCGCTGCTTCCACCACACGTTCTGGTTGTGTCGTATGGGTTTCGCGTGACGCCGAAGACAGGGTTGAAGGTCTGGGAGCCAGCGCCGAACTCCGGCGTGTTGGTCTTGCCGATGGAGATCGCGCCGGCGCCCTTCAGCCGTTCGACGATCAGCGCATCACAGTCGGGCACGTGGTCGGCGAAGATGGGTGAGCCGTAGGTCGTACGGACGCCGCTCGTGTCAACAAGGTCCTTGTGGGCGACGGGGAGGCCGTGGAGCAGCCCCAGGTCATCTCCCCGAGCCCGGGCCTGATCCGCTGCCCGCGCTTCGTTCTGCGCCGCCTCTGGTGTGAGAGTGACTACGGCATTTACGTCCGGGTTGAGTGCCTCGATCGTGTCGAGATGGTGACGCATCACTTCTTCCGAGGATACCTCACCCCGTTGGATGAGTCTCGATAGGTCGGTGGCCCGGAGTTTCCGGGTGTTCACGAGCAACCCATCGAGTTCCCGCAATTCAGGCACTTGTAGCAAGCTCCGTTTCGGATGGTAATGTGGCCGCACACATCACAGAAAGGCGCATCCGATTGAACGTAGGAGAGCTGGCGATCGAGAACATTCGCGGGGTCAGTAGCTGAATCAGACGTGGCAGTCGTGGGAACGGGCGCGCGGACGCGAGTTTCTTCATCTGAAGAAGCACGGGGTGTCACGTTCTCGTGGTCCCTCTGCTTTGCCTGCGTCGCGTCCACCTCCATCGCATCTTCGGGCTTTACCTGCAGGAAGTCGGTCCGCCCAAGATACTCGTAGCCCAGGACGCGGAAGACGTAGTCGATCACGCTGGTTGCGAAGCGGATGTTCGGATGGTCGACCATCCCGGCAGGTTCGAACCGGGTAAACGTGAACGTTTCGACCAACTCCTCAAGCGGGACACCATACTGGAGGCCCTTGGATATCGAGATTGCGAAGCAGTTGAGCATCGACCGGAAGGGGGCGCCTTCCTTGTGCATGTCGATAAAGATCTCGCCCAGTGTGCCGTCCTCGTATTCTCCGGTGCGCAGGAAGACCTTATGCCCAGCGACACGCGCTTCCTGGGTGAAGCCTCCTCGCTTCTTGGGAAGTCGGTCGCGGACCGGCTCTGGCCGCCGCGCAATGGCATCCTCCACGGCTGCATCGACAATGGCCTGGGGTCTCGAGTCCGGGGTGCCCCCTTCGACGTCGCTCTCCGTCTGTTCTGACCGAGTTGACGATTGCGCGGACAGGGGTTGAGACAGCTTAGACCCGTCTCTGTAGATAGCGACGGCTTTAAGTCCGAGCTTCCAGCCTTCAACGAACAGCGATTCGACCTCATCGGGTGATGTTTCGTGAGGGACGTTGACGGTCTTCGAGATCGCACCGCTGATGAATTTTTGTGCGGCGGCCATCATCCGGAGATGGGCCATCGGCTCCAGGTATCGTGTCCCGCGTTTCCCACACCGGTTGGCGCAATCGAAGACGGGCAGGTGCTCCGGTCTTAGATGGGGCGCACCCTCGATGGTCTGGTAGCCGCTGATTACATCATTCGCCAGAGCGACTTCATCGGGCGTATAGCCAAGCGCCCCCAGCAGATCGAATCCAGGCGTAGAGGCGTCCTCGGCAAGGCCCAGTCGTTTCATCGCTTCCGGGCCGAGCACGTGGGGCGCCACCGCGAACGATAGCTCGAATGCCCCCGGAAGTGCATCCTCGATGGCGGCGATCTCGATTTTGGTCAGCCCACGCTCGATCAGGCTGTCTCTGTTGATGACGGGAGCGTCCTTGAGCGACAGCGTTCCCACAATATGGGCGACGATGTCACGGATTTCGTCTTTCCCATAGCCCAGACGTTCCAGGGCCAATGGGATCGAGGCGTTCACAATCTTGAAGTAACCGCCGCCCGCGAGTTTCTTGAACTTCACCAGCGCGAAATCCGGCTCCACGCCAGTGGTGTCGCAATCCATCAGCAAGCCGATCGTTCCGGTTGGCGCGAGTACGGTTGCCTGCGCGTTCCGATACCCGTGCTGGCGACCGAGTTCGATCGCTTCCTTCCACACCGACTGCGCGGCTTCGAGCAGGTCGGCCGGGCAGTCCTTGGAACTGATTTGACCGGCCGCCGCCCGATGCATCTCCATCACGTTGAGCATCGGGTCCGCATTCTCGGCGTATCTCGGGAACGGACCGACGTCGGCAGCCATTCTGGCCGAGGTCGCGTAAGCCTCACCGGTCATGATCGCCGTGATGGCCCCGCAGATCGCATTCCCTTCCGGGCTGTCGTAGGGGACCCCCATGACCATCAACAGGGATCCCAGGTTTGCATAGCCGAGGCCCAACGGTCTGAAATCGTGGCTGTTCTGGGCGACCTGACGGGTGGGGTAAGACGCGAAGTCGATCAGGATTTCCTGAGCGATGAAGAAGGTGCGACAAGCCGCCCGGAAACCTGGGACATCGAAGACACCGTCGTCACCCAGGAACTTAAGCAGGTTGATCGACGCCAGGTTGCAGGCGCTGTCATCGAGGAACATATACTCCGAACAGGGATTGGATCCGTTGATGCGACCGGAGTTCGGGCAGGTGTGCCAGTTGTTGATGGTCGTGTCATACTGAGTACCGGGGTCCGCGCAGGTCCAGGCGGCGTGAGACACTTGAGCCATGATATCTCGGGCGTCGTGCGTTTCCCACACCTCACCCGTCGTCCGAAGGGTCGTCTGCCAGGATCCGCCGGACTCGACTGCTTCCATGAAACGGTCGGAGAGACGGACGGAGTTGTTCGAATTCTGTCCGCTGACCGTTCGGTAGGCTTCACCGTTGAAGTCCGACGAGTAGCCACCGGCGATCAGGGCTGCGACTTTCTTCTCTTCGCTCGATTTCCAGTTGATGAAGTCCAGAATTTCGGGGTGGTCTGCGTCGAGAGTGACCATCTTTGCTGCCCGTCGGGTGATGCCTCCGGACTTGGTCGCCCCGGCACCACGGTCGAAGACGTCGAGGAAGGACATCAATCCAGAGGAGGTGCCTCCACCTGAAAGGGATTCCATCGAACCTCGGATCCGGGAAAAATTCGTCCCCGTTCCCGACCCGTATTTGAACAGGCGAGCCTCATTCTTTAGGAGCTCGAAGATGGCCATAAGGTCGTCATCGACGGACTGGATGTAGCACGCCGAACACTGTGGGGCCGCGTATGCGTTGGTAGTCTTCGCGACCTGCTTGCGCTTCGGATCCCAGGACCAGTGTCCGCTGCTGGCCTTGTCGATGCCGTATTCTTGGGAGAGCCCACAGTTGAACCAGACGGGGGAGTTAAACGCGCCCATCTGATGGATCAATAGGTGGGAGAGTTCTGCTTCGAACTCCTTGGCGTCTTCCGGGTTGGTGAAGTAGCCCCCCTGATGTTCACCTGCGGCCCGGATAGTATGCGCGACCCGGTATACAACTTGCCTGGCAGATGTCTCGTGACCAGTTTCGGCAACACCCCGCTTCCGGAAGTACTTCGAGGCGATGATGTCAGCCGCGAGCTGTGACCAGTCTTCGGGGACTTCGTAGTCCTCGAGGCGGAATACTTCGGTGCCGTCCGGCTCTGTGATGACGGTGGACCGATGTCCGTATGCGACGCTATCCAGCGGAGACGTCTCGGGAGACGTAAACGTGCGCTTAATTTCCATGACGATGAGATTCCTTTGACTTAAGGAGAGGTGTTCGGGGGAGAGGGAGGGTCTTATCATCATACCCCGTGATTGGCAGTTGGTCACGGGGTGGTTCGGCCTGACCCTGGCGGATTCAGGTAGCCCGGGATTCGAGCTGCTTGAGCTCGTTCTCGAAGTCTCGCAGATCCTTGAATTGCCGGTATACCGAGGCGAATCGGACATACGCAACCTCGTCGACCGCTTTGAGTTCCTCCATCACGAGTTCCCCGATGGTCGGGTTCGCGGCAATTTCCTTCTCGCCGCGACCAATTAGGTTGGCCTCGATACGATCAGCGACTTCCTCGATCTGGGATGTCGAGATAGGCCGCTTGTTGAGGGCCATCTGTAGCTTGACGATCAGCTTGTTCTTGTCGAACGGCTCCCTTCTGCCATCCGACTTGATGATCGTCAGCGGTGTGTCCTCGATGTATTCGTATGTCGTGAACCTTCGTCCACAGCTCAGGCACTCCCGCCGTCGGCGAATCGCTGTGCCTTCTTTGCTACTTCTGGAGTCGACGACTCGATCTTCGAGTCCGTCGCAGAATGGACATCTCATGGTGCGAACCCCTCTATCTTGTGCCTGCAAAGAGTATAATACACTGGCTTGGGTTGAACAAGAGACCCGCCTCCTGTCAGCAGCCTGATCGTGGTCCAGGCTACCGAGCCCGAGACAAGCGGCCGGCCCTTGCCTTTCCGCCTGATTTTCATGGACTTAGCGCTCTTGGAGCAGTTTTTCCCGGAGTTCAGCATTGTCTCATGTCGTTGTTTTTCCTACGATAGCATTACCTCAGATCGATACCGACTCCTCCCGGTGATCTAGAGGGCCCCGCGAGACTTCTACGTGGTAGTATGCCTACTCTGACAGCCGCTCTCGACCCGCACGGTATCGATCTCAAAGCGCGGATCGTGGCTGAATTCTTTGGCAATCCCTTCCTCGAGTGCTCCGCCGAGCAGCTTTCGTTTCGGCTCGACGCGACGACTCCGGAGGTCACCGATGCCGTGGCCGATCTCGAAAGGTGCGGCGTGGTCCAGATGGACGACGACGTCGTGTATTTCGAGCCTGCCGGCGATCTGTATGGTGATCTCCGGGACCTCGCGGCTATCTATCGATCTCAGACATTCGAAGCCCGAGAAGAAGTGCGGCAACTCGAGTCGCTAGCCAGGTTGGAAGCGAGTCTTGCCGTCAGCCGGGAAGAGGTCTCGGCCATCCTCGACGTGGTGCCTCTCGGTGTGCTGCTGTTGGATCGTTATGGTTCCTTGCTAAAAGCAAATGGAGTGGCCCACAGTCTGCTGGACCTGGAGTCTGCGCATGTTCGGGACCACGTGTGCGGCGCCCTGGACCTTCCGCTCGAAGACCTTCTCGAACGTTCGATCAACAAGGAAGTCTACCTCGAAACGACACTGTCAGTGATCACTCGCCCCTTTCGCGTTCAGGGCAGCGATGTAGGCATCGTGATCACGCTCCAGGACATCTCTGACCGTAAACGGCTCGAAGCGGAGGCCGAGCGAACACGAGAAGCTTTTTTCTCGATGATTCGGCACGAGTTGAAGCGGCCCCTGCACTCGATCGACCGATTTTTGAACACGGTCGATCTCGATGGTGGGCTGGCCAGCCACGCCCGGTCAGCGGCCGGACATCTCAGTTCGATGATCGACGATCTATTGCTGCTCTCCAGGATCGACCGGGATCCTCTGACGGTGCAACCGACTCAGAAAATAACTGCCGCAGAACTGATCGCAGGTTGGGACCTGGTTTACCGAGACATCGCCTCAAAGAAGGATATTTCGCTTACGTCGCGTGTCGACGCTCCGATACCACCGCTGATGATCGACGAACGTCAATTCCAGCAGGCAGTCGGAAACATCCTCGACAACGCGATCAAGTTCACGCCCCGGGCCGGAACAATCGATTTATGGGCCGAGCAGCAAGGCAACACGCTCAGCATTGTGATCGATGATTCCGGTCCGGGGATTCCCCTTGAGCAACGGGATCGCGTTTTCGACCGGTTCTATCAGGTCAGAGATGGGAACGACCGGACAGACGGGCTAGGGCTAGGTCTGGCCATCACGGCCAGGGTGATCGCCGCGCACGGTGGTTCAGTCGAGGTCACGGAAAGTCCTGCCGGAGGCGCGCGATTTATCCTCTCTATTCCATCACATACCGAAGACACCGAAAGGTCAGGACGATGAACGGAGGCACTGTTCGGTTTGTGCACCGCCCGATCCAGGACGAAGCCAAAGGTGGGGGAGACAACGATTCTCTCGTGAAGGAGCCCCTGATCGATCGTGAAACGATCGGTGAAACTGGGACGGGAAGGCCAGGGAAGCAAGGCTGGTTTGGCCTGGCCATATCCAGGCTGTTTGGTCCTGCTGCAGGTACACGCCCCACCTGCAGGAAGCTCGACCCACAACGTTGGCTGCCGAGGGATTGACGTGAAGACTGTCGACAACGCCAGAACTATTCTGGTCGTCGATGATGACTCATCCGTTCGGTCCTACGTCCGTGGGACCCTCGAGAGGCAAGGGTTCCTGGTCGTGACTGCCGGAGCCGGTGTCGAGGCTCTCGACTATTTGAAGTCTGGTGAGGCCGATTTGGTGATTCTGGACGTCCAGATGCCAGAGATGAGCGGCTACGAGGTTCTGGATCGGCTCCGTGACGACGCCCGGACGGATAAGCTCCCGGTTATGTTTCTGACCGTCGAAGACTCTAGAATTCAGGAAGCCGACGGGCTGCGTGCCGGTGTGATCGATTACATCAGCAAGGACGTTCTCCGCCCGGATCGTGTGGACATCCTGATCTACCGGATCCGGAACTTCTTCGCCTGGCTGGAGAACGAGCGACTTCGCGGCGCTATCGCGACCATGATCGCCGCCAATCACGAAATCAACAACCTCCTCATGGTGATCCAGGCGAGCGCGGACATCATGCGGTTGAACCAGGTGTTCGACGAACAAAGCGAGAACGCGGAGCTGCTGAAGCGTATATCCGATTCAGGGAAGGACATTTCGGGCGTGCTGGAACGGATATCCTCGATCGAGCGCTGGGAAACGACTGCGTACATCAAGGGGGTGGAAATGCTCGGTCTGGAGTCTGTCGAGGCATGACGAACGGGCAGACTGATCTACTTGAACTTATCCAATACGCATCGGAGTCCTCAGAGGGCCTGGTTCGGATGGACGCGGTCAGACGTCTCAAGCGACGGTCCCTGCAGCGGCTGGATGCGCTCGCCCTGTCCGAGTTTGCGCGCAAAGCCGAGGACCCCGCCTGGCGGACGACCGCGGCTCAGGTCCTGGGGTTCCATCGTATTGCTTGCAACTATCCCGACCTGGTTGGCCCGCTGAAGGGGGCGGCTGCTGCGGAGCAGGACCCGGAGGCTCGAAGGGCTCTGGTCTATGCGATTCGGGATACAGACGGTGCTTCCGATCTGTTGGATCATCCGCTGATTGACGTGGCAGGCGAAGCGATTGCCGGTGTCCCACGATCCGAAGTCGCCTGGCACCGTATGCTGGATGCCTATTTCTCTGGGCTGTCTCCGAACCTGGAACATCGCATTCTTCGGCTGGTTAGGGGGCCGGATGAGTCCGCCGACTGGGTCGTCAAATACCTGCTAATGTCGTCTTTTGAGCAGGCCACCGACGACCCGACGGAGAAGGCGGGCCTCTTGCTCCAACACATCGATCAGGGTCGTGCACTATCGGCGCTTCTGGCGGCTGATGATCGGCTGAATCGAACCCACCAGGAAATCTGGCCGGGGCTCGCGCGCCGGGAACGCAAGCGGGTCCTGCTCGAGCTGTTTACCCGGGGCGTTGCCGAAGCGGGACTGGAAACCAACCTGGCAGAAGTGCTGGTGGACCGTGTGCGTCAAGATCCCGATTACGTTGGCAAGCACGGTAGAAACTTGCGTGCCCTGCTCAAGGCGCTCTCGCCAAGAGATGGGGAGCAACTGACTCTCGTTGCCGCGCACGCATTCGACGAAGCGGAGTCAAAGGCAAGGATTCGGCTTGCGGACCTGATGATGATGGTTGCCAAGGAGTTGCCCAACACGACCGAAACCGTCGGGAAGATTCTGGCGGATTGGAAGGAAGCCCCGCCTGAGCTGCTGCTGAAGCTACGGCAGACGAGGATGGGGATACGGTAGACGGTGGCAGTGATCTTGAAGCCGTCCGGCGCCCAGTGCAGGGGAGGGAGCGTCGGACGGCTTTTTTTGTTGTACACAGGTTAGGTCTAGAAGTATTTCCCAAACCATAAGGAGAACGACATGCCGCTGAAGTCTCTCAGGTTGCCGAGAGTATCGGTAAAGCGAGCAACACCGTATCGAGCGGCCAGTGTGTGTGACGTGTCCTGGCCAGAGCCAAACCGAACGTCTGTTCCGGCCTCGACAAAGCCGCCCACCGTTGCCGAAATCGTAGGGAAATCCTCGAACGGGCGAATCGTCAGGTCAAGGCTGGCGCTGCTTCGCCCTGCTCGCAGATCTGTGTGGCTGAGCTAAAAACCGGCTGTCAGCCTTGGAGGGTGATCGAGTCGCAGGATGCGACCTACCGCTGCCCCAATGTGAGGGACGATTCTGTTATCTGTACTGAACTGTTGTTGGATGCCGAACGAGATCGAGACCAATGTGATCCGGGTGATGGTGTCTGGAATCTGCGCGCCCTGGATGTCAGTGGACCGACGATACCCGTATGTCAGAAGTTATGTGCCGGCAGTCAATCTGAGATTCGACCGTTTCCGGCGGTCGTAGCCGGTGCGAAGGCCGAAACCGCCGCTCGCACTTGAGAAGTACGCGCGGACACGGTTGGGATAACTGAAGCCAGGGCCGTCGATACCTGGGCGCACAAAGGCGTTATAAACCGGGTTGTAGATATGCCCGCAAGGGAGTCCGGCTTGCCCGTGGGGGATGATGAGCAGGTCACCCAGGAAGGACCGCTCACCCCCGCCTCCCTGGCGAGACGTGTTACCGTCAGCTGGTATGGGAGTTCCGCCGCGCGTCGTGTCGACCCCGATCAGAATCAGCTTTGCCAGGCCGGGGGCGATGGCGGGCGAATCAAGGGTGATTTGTACTGGGATATCCGGGGGGGCAGCTTATTAGCGGATAGGGGCGCAGACAGTGTGAGCATCGATCTCCAAGCGCAATAAAGTATCGATCGAGTCATCGCATCCTTTTGTATACGGGTGAGCAACCGGCATGTATCTCAGGTGCAACCCGCGTATTAAAGGAGAATGCAATCGTAAGGCACGGATTATAGGTGGGTTAGGATTTGGACTGGCTGTCCGGGGACCCGTGACGTGTTGCCAAAGGTGTCCTGTTTCTTCAACACGGTGAGAGAACTGTCGCGATCAGGGTGTAGCACGCGTGGTGATGGGTGATCGTCGCGTCGGGGGGAAACAGTCCTCAGGAAGTCTGTCGACTGAGTGAAGGGCCAACCAACAATCGACGCCGCGACAGGCAAATCTTTAGTGTTGCATGGGTCCGAAGTCCCTGATGACGATTCGTCCGCCTGGAGCGAACCAGTCTTGAGACATCTCTAACACCCTTTCCGAATTGGGCATCGGGCTGAGGCTGAATGAGAACAGGATACGGCCAAAGGAAGTCGAGGCATCGAGGGGAGAGGATGTCGGCACCGAGGAATCGAGTGTTGGTGTGGCGGCAAGATTGGCGCTGAGCCTGCCGAAGCATCTTGATCGAGAAGTCCAGGAAGGTAAGAGACCCATCCTACCCGATGCTTTTCAAGCAAGATGTGCGGTGCGTTGTGACCTGTCCTAGCTCCGACTGCCAGTACACTGTGAACGGACGGGGTACAGGTCCAGCGCTTTCACGCCCTCCGACCAGCCGAGGAGCAAGGGGCAGCGGGTGAGGTCATACGTACGAGCTGCCCGGTCCATAATATCGACGGATAAGGCTGGGGCCGTTTTCACGCACTAGCGAAGCATCTGCGTGATGCGGCGTGTCTCTCGGTTGAAGGCCTGCTCGAACTCGGGGTAGTACTGGATAATCTCGTAGAAGAATCTCGCCGCGTCCCGATCGATGATGTGGAATCGCTGCTTAAGATCCTGCTCGGTGGGAAAGATGATCTGTCGTCCCACCCGAAATTCTCGAATCGTCAGGGGCAGGGACTTGTTCAGCGCCAGGATTCGCTTCAGGACGAGGACACCCTGCAGCACTTCGATCCCGGAGGCTCCTCGAACGCCAGACGGGTTGATGTCGGACAGGAGGACTGTCCACGCCTTGTGCGAGCCATCCGTGTTCCTACGGTTTCCTGTCATCAGCCGGTTAACATAGACATCGCCGTCGCTCAGCGTGTCGTAGCTGATGTGGGCTTTCGGCGGTACGAATGGATGCTCCGCGGTCCCCTTCGTGCTCGCATCGAAGTTGAGGACCAGGGTGTTCCCGCTGCCTTCGCGCGCAGTCAGCAGCTGGCTGAGGAACCGAGTTCTGAAACCACTGCTGTCAGGGGCTGCCGGGTAGTCTTCGAACGTAATGATCCGATCGACATCGATGTTCTCAGCGAAGCCGGATTTGAGCACGATCTCCCACAGCATCCGTCGAACGATGATGTCTTCTCCCGGAACATCTCCTGCGAGCAGCCCACGGAAAGGTTCCTGATCACCGAATCCAAGGTCCGTTTCAGCACGATTCTGGATGGCTCCAATCAGTGACTGGAAGATGTCGCTTTCGTAGAGGAACTTGAGGTCGAAAACGTCGTCATCACGGATCCGGTAACCATTCCTGAAGAGGGTATTCCCGAATGCGTTGAACATGTCGGAGTCCTTCGGGATTACGTAGCTGAAGTTCTTCTCGCCGACCGGGACCACGTGGGGCGTCAGGACGACGATCACTTCTTTCTTAACTGAATCGGTGGCCTTTCTCCTGAAGGGGAGACCCAGGATCGGGATCTGCGAGAGGATGGGAATCCCGATGGTCCGCTCCTTCTCCTCGGTCGATATCAGTCCACCAACGATGAACGGGGTGTTGTCGGCGATGCGAACGAACGTCTGAACCTGACGGTTGTCTACACGAGGGGCCAGAAGGACGCTGCCTCCTTCGCCGATCGTCTGGATACTGAGATCCTCGTTGACTGCGCTCACGATCGTTTCGACCTGCATAGTGATTTCACCGCCATCCTCACTGATGCGTGGTCGAAGGTTCAGAACGATGCCGGTCTGGATATACTCGACACCGGATGAATATCCTACCGTGGTGGACACCGACTTCGAAACCGGTACTTGCTGGCCGACCTGGATACGCGCCTGGCGGCCATCCAGTACGAGAACGGAGGGACTAGACAGGATCTCCGCGTCCCCCGTCTCCATTAGAGCTCTCAAGCCGGTTCGGAAGAAGAGAATGTCCGAGAAGCCGTTCCGGTTAAATGTGAACGTGAAGGGGCGATTCGCACCGGTGGCGGTGTCTTCCTCGAACCCGACGTCGTAGTCGCTGTCCATCGCTCGAAAGTTGACCCCTAGGTCCTTCATCTTGTCCGTGTTGATTTCGATGACAAGGGCTTCGATGACGATCTGGCGAGCGGGAAGGTCCAGTTTCTGCCTCAGCAGGTTGAGCAGGTCCTGCATCGGCTCAGGGTCGTTGCGGTCATAGGCGACCATTAACCGTTGCTGTGGCTCACCTGATGTCTGTTGGTGAAGGAAGGTGCCACCGAGGTCGGAGACGGCGCCATAGCCCTGCTTCTGCTGCTGGTAGACGCCCGCCGGAGGAGGATCCATCAAGCTGGATTTGGTTGCATCAATGAGCTTGATCACAACGGGTAGTTTCCACTGGCCGGACATGAAGGTGTTGTAGACCCGGTCGTTCGGCGTCTCTCCGGCGGCCATCGTATACTCCACCGTCGTATAGCCGAGTGACTTGAGCAGGGCAAGTGCTCGATCGGCTTGCAGGTAGCTCAGGTGATAAATCAGGTAGTCGAGATCCTGATTCTCTTCCGACGCAGTCGATACTTGGGCGATCGCGTAATCTACTCGGGCCTTGTAAGAGGTCAGGTCCGGGTTGGCGGATACTCCGGTCTGTCCGACGGTGCGACCATAGACGTAAATCTGGAACCCACCCGCGGCGGTCCGCGTATAGGCCAGTTCGAGCGTCTGGGAGCCGTAAGCGGATTGTTTGGCCAGGAGACGTTTTCCCGAGAGTCCGGCGACTCCGTTGGTCTTCCAAGATCCTCGTGTTGAGTCTGACTCGGTATAGTCGTAGTTCATGATCGCGTCGAGCGCGAAGGTGTTGATCAGCCTTTTTGTACGGATTTCGGACGCGTGAGGGGATGTGACTGAAAAGCCCTGTTGCTGACCGTTCACAGGAGACAGTGTGAGCGATGCGATCGTCAGGATGGCTAAGGTGATATGTGTTCGCGGCAAAGAGAGGCTCCGTCTACTCATCGCTGACCGTTCCCTGATTCATGTCACGGAGGCGACGGGTCAGCGTGTGGATGATCGTCAATGCCACGTTGAAGTGGCGCTCCAGGATGTCGTAGAACTCGGACTGGCGGATTCGGAGCAGCAAGCAGTCGGCGCGGGCCGTCGCTGTGGCTGATCTCGGCTCACCGTCCAGGACGCTCATTTCCCCAAAGTAGTCCTGGCGTGTGAGCATAGCAAGAGATTCGGAGCCCTTATGGATCTCGATCTGGCCTTCCACGATCAAGAACATCTCGTCACCGTGATCTCCTTCCCGGATGATGACATCGCTCTCCGAGTAGACCACTTCCTCGGCGATACCGGCCAAGTGCCCGAGTTCCTCCGGCGGCATCTTCGAGAACAGAGGGATATTTTTGAGGAACAGGATTTTCTGTACGGTGATCAAGACAGAGACTCCTAGGAAGCAGTGGCCAGGATATCGTTGGCGACGTTCCGAACGATGGGGGAGTCGTCGTTGTTTAGCTGGGCCGCGCACTCCCTGGCGCGATCGGGTGACACCGATCCGAGTGTTGACAGTGCGGTCTCACGAACAACGGGGTGGCGGTGTCTGAGGTTGGGGTCGATGTAATCTGGTCCATCGATCTCCTGAACACCCGACGCATACAGGGCACCGATCCGGACCCAGTTCGAACAGTCCTCCTCCAGAAGCACCTGGATGAGACCTGATAGATCATCGGTCACTGCCTCATCCTGCCCCCGGATGGTCTGGATGGTCTCCGTCCTCAATTCGCCCTTCAAGACATTCTCCAGAACTTCCACAGCGTTATTCCTTGCATCCCCCTCGTGTCTCAGGCTCGAAACGAGCAGATTCATTCGGACAGACGGTACGAGTGCGTCGAGCAGGGCAAAGGCATTCGCGTAGTGACGTTCGGATACCTGCTCAAGGGCGGCGGTCATGACTTCGAATCCGTCCTCCTCCCTCATCCGGGCTGCCCTCGCTCGGTTGATCCGGCAGGCTCTCAACTCGTGAACCGTCAGTTCCTCGAGGTCGTCTCTACGCTCCCGGGTCAGATCCAGGTCGATGACCATCTGGCTGAAAGCACGGATTGCGCTCGACCGGAGCTGAGGATCGGTCGAGGAGGCAGCTTCTTCCAGCACGGGAATCGCCTCTGCGGACCCGATCCTCACGAGGATGGGGGGGATGCCGTGCCCGCTCGAAAAAGCACCTTCGGTTTCAGACAGTTCGAGGTAGGGGAGCAAATGATCCAGGGAGTCCTCACCGAATTCAGCTAGGGCATCTCCGGCCAGCGCGGCCACCTTCGGGTTGGCCAGCAAGGGCGTGATCGCAGGGATGAGCTTCGGGTCCTTCTGGTTGAGACACGCCTCCAGTGCGGCTCTGAGCACATCGGTCTCGGCGTCCTGAAGCAAACCGATCAGAGGTCGCACCAGCCCGCCTCTCTCCAGTCGACCCAGCGCGTGCGCCGCGGCGATTCGGATCTCTGGGGCCTCGGATGAGAGCATCTCTTTGAGCGCTGATCCCGCCGCCAGCAGGCGATCCAGATCTTCGGAGTCTATGAGCGCCGCAATGGCCGCCGCCCTGGGCCCGGGCTCGGGGTCGTCCAGGCTCTGCTCGATCTGAGCCGTGTGTTCGGGTTTCCCCAGCTTGTGCAGTGCGTCAAGTGCTCCTTCTCGCACGTCCGGATTCGCGTGCGTGATGTGCGCGATCAGATGCGGTATGTCATCGTCTGTGCCGTGGTCCCTCAGGTAGGCGAGAGACGCGATCTTGAGTCGGGTGTCCTCTCGTTGGAGGATTGCGCGGTACTCAACGGACCAGTCGACCTGGTCGAGTGTGGGCAGGATCCCGAGGAGGTAAACGACCTCCTCATCTCCGGCCGTGGAGAGGTTCTCCCGGATGTGACTTTCGATTGCGACATCGTGGAGGGCGGCGGTCTCACCAGAGGCGTCGAACTTCTGGTTTCCGAGTGAGTCCGCCAGAGCACGGATATATGCGTTGTGGTTGACACGAGTCAGCACGACCCAGGAGAGGGCGACGATCGAGGCAATGAGCGCCAGATCGTGCAGGGCGGACGATCTGGCAGCGAGAATGAGGGCAAGTCCCGTGAACCCGGTCGCCAATGGCTTGCCAATCCCCTCGGCAAGCGCTCTGGACTGGCTTCGGCTCTGTCGTGCGATGCCGAGATAAAGCATC